>Ga0116229_10001533_pt1 | contig 36425 bp, 25 predicted proteins | sample S1TSphgellanicum_3_FD_87313 | JGI IMG/M metagenome (GOLD analysis project Ga0116229, IMG submission 87313) | Host-associated microbial communities from peat moss isolated from Minnesota, USA - S1T2_Fc - Sphagnum magellanicum MG | ecosystem: Host-associated > Plants > Peat moss > Unclassified...
GCGGCGGTTGATTTGAAATCCCGGCAAAAGCGCCAGGACGCGGTACCAGCTCAATAGATTGTAGTAGATGCGCCCCCGTACCAGCCCGAGCATGCAGCGGAACGTAACCGCGTGGTCCGCAATCTTCGCTTCCTGGACATGCATCAGGCGACAAAACTGCCGGTAAACTTCCTCATAGACACCCCGGGCAAATGAAAATGTCAGTGGCGTCGTTACGCCATTATAACTCTCGGCAATATTGCTGTTGTCCCAAAGAATAAGCGTCCCGTCAGGATCGGCCATGGCTCCCAGAGATGTAATCGGTCGGGATTGGAGGAGGTAAAGCTTTCCGCCCTTGATCGCCCACTCGATATCTTGCGGCCGGCCGAAATGGTACGTCGCCGCCCGAACCAATTGCGCGACGGCGAGGACCTCATTCTCGTTGAGGGCGGGTTGGTGAACGACATCTTCGGGCAAGGGAACAGCGGCTACGCCTTCGGGCGCATCTGATGAGAAGCGGTGCGCCGTCTTTTTGTCCGCGATCTTTTGCTCGATGATTGCACCCGTCCGGTCGATGCGGAACAGGTCTGCATCCGCGTCTCCTCCCACCAACGCGGTTCCAAGTCCCCAAACGGCTGAGATTACGGCGACCCCTCGACGGCCCGATACCGGGTCCGCGCCAAAGGCTACGCCGGCGGCGTCCGCATCGATCATGCTTTGCACCAGCACGGCAGGAGGCAGCGTGGCCGGCGGCAGACCTCTCTCCTTGCGATAGGCTGCAATGCGCGCGCTGAATCCCGAGGCCCATACCTGCTGTATCTTCTCGATCAAATTCGCGCGCGGGACGAAGAGGTAGCTCTCCAACTGACCGGCAAAGGAATGTTCCGCGCCATCCTCATCTCCGGCGGATGAGCGCACGGCGTATTGGTCCACTTGGGGTAACGCCCTAAGGAGGTCATCGAGCAGGCGTTTTTCCACCGATTCACGTTGAGTTGACGCGCTCCAGGCAGTCCACGCTTCCGGGATTACCACAGCCCATGCTGGAATCGAAAATCCCGCACGGCATAGACTAAGAAGCGCCCGGGCCTTTCCGCCGATCGACGAGGCGGGAGTTACTTGCTCTGCGGTAAGAACGAATGATTCCATGGCGTTATCCAGCATGCCACGCGCGCCAGAACATGGGAATCGCCCCGAGTGTTAGGTACATCGACAGGGTCCAGAGGCCTGAGAGAGGTTCAACAAGCTTGGCATAGCGTCTTTGCCCCGTGCGCAAAAAGAGTAATCCTATCGTAAGATTGATGCCTAGGAGCGTCGCCAGAACTCCGGTCATAACACTCGCGAAGTGAATGTGGAGGGCCGCGTAGATCGCGCTCGCAGTAGTTCCTGAGAGCGCGAGGAACCAAGCCATTACCGCGCCCGTCCTTCCCCAAATGACCGTGTAGGTGGGCACGCCATTCTCTTCATCCTCTGCAGCGCGAATCTTTCTCCCGATCTCAATCACAATGCCGTTGAAGAAGCTCACGATCACGAACCAGAACAAACCTGGCGGCGGCCGCAGGCCGAGGTGTAGCCAATCGCACGCCGTGGCATAGAAATCGATCAGCGGCATGATTAGCATGTGGGTCCAGAGATAAGTAATGGGTCGTGCCTTCAGCCATTCGCGTGCAAAAAATTCGCGGCTCATCAGGGCCAAGTAGACCCAAGTTACCAACAAGAGCACGACAAGCGGTGGATGAAGCGCCAACGCCATGAGCAACTGGATTGCGGCTGTGCCGACCCAAAGCCAGCCCAGTTCTCGTAAAGTCACAAGACCACGGGGAACCGGACGATACGATCGATACCGTGTGTCTTCCTCGATGTCCTTGAACTCATCGGCAATCCGCAGATGAAGAAACGCAAAGAAGGAGTTGAGGAATGCAACGAGATCGCTCGCTCCATCCGGCAAGCTATGGCTGCCGCGCAGCAACGCGGAGAAACTCACGGCAGAGAAACTGAAAGCAGCTATGAGAATCCCGTGGGCAAATACGGGGAAGCGCTCCTTCTGGTAGGTCCACCACTTCGCGCCAAAACTCGGGCTTTCGACGACAATATTTTCGTCCATGAGCCCTCGTAGCAATCAATCGCTGTTTTCTGTGGCGATCTCTGCACCTCGAGCCCGCTTGCGATGGGCCTGAGCGAATTGTTGAGCACTAAGTGCCCCAATAATCGAAAGCTCTCCTGCCAGCGAGAGAGCTGCCGCGACTTCGGCTAGGGCCCGCGCATGGCCGGAACCGGCCAACCCCAAAATTTCTAGGCACGCCTTCTGACTTGGCAGCCCAGTGCCTCCGCCCACCGTGCCGACAATCAGGTTCGGCAACGTCACGCTGGCGTATAAGCCCCCGTCGGAAGTCGTCTCAAAGCGGGTAACCCCCACCGCTGATTCGGAGACGCAGGCCGCATCCTGGCCGCAGGCGATGTAGAGCGCTGCCAGACCGTTCGCATAATGGCCCTGTACGCCAATTGTCCCGCTCATGACCCCTCCGAGAGCGGACATGCGCCAATACTTGGCCATTTTCTCAGGCGTCGTGTGCAGTCGTTTTGCGATAAGGTCGGCGCTCAGCACAACTTCTGCAGTTACCTTGCGTCCCCGCACGGATTGGAAGGATTGTGCGCTCGCCTTCTTGTCGCCCGAAAGATTGGCCTCGACGAAAAAGTGTTCCGGTTTGATCGGCGTATGCTCAACGATGTAATCGCAAACCGCCTGGGTGGCAATCGTCACCATGTTCTGTCCGGCGGCATCACCAGTCAGATATTCAAAGTTGAGATAGACATGGTTTCCCTCCACCGTTACCCGCATATCCACCAGCTTGCCATGGCTAGTGGTTTCCTCCGCCACCCTCCGAAAGGTTTCGAGCTGTCCAACGGCCCAAGCCACAAAACTCCCCGCATCGAAGATCGAATTAAAGGCGAAGCCGGGCGCGCGACTAACGCCCTCCGCCAACACCGCCGTGGATGCACCGCCAGCTTCGCTGATCAACAAGGCCCCCCGATGATATGATGCCACCAACGTGGCTTCTGTTGTCGCTAACGGAACGTAAAAGTCCTTCTGAGCAAAAAGGCCGTTGACCCGAAGGGGGCCAATCAGACCAATCGGGAGTTTCACTGTGCCGATCAAATTCTCGATATTGCGGGCGAAAAGTTCCCCGGCCGAGAGATCGCCCTCGGACAGCAAGGCCGCGCGCGACTCCGGACTGACAGAGAGCAAGCGCCACCGCCGCTCAATCGATTCCGGCGTGGTAAGCGAGGCACCAGGTACACGAGGTGGCAGCTTCTCCGTCTTTTTGCTCAGCAAGGCGCCAATCCGTTCTGCGTCGGCAAACGATAGGATTCGCTTCAGGTGCTCACTGGCGTCGTGGTGACTTACCGGCATCCCGCGACACTATAGACAACATCCGACCCGGAAAAGCCCTCTTTGTTCATCCGATTACGCATGGCGCAACACGCAGCTTTGCCTTGGAGAAAATGCGACGAACATCACAAATGCTCGGATGTTTGGGGCCGGGGTGCGGGGGGCCGAGCGCAGGGAAGGGACAAGAAAGAGGCCGGGATCCCCGCGCCTCCGCGGAAATCCCGGCCCGGTCAGTGGGAGCCGACCTTTACCAGTTGGGCCAGCCCTTGGTCTCGATCTCGGCATTCCCATACCAATCGCGGTGGATTACCACGTCCGGCGCCAGCGGTTCCTGATGCACTTCGCGGGTTCCCCAGACGGTGTGCTCGACTGAATCGGGCTGCCGCGCGAAGATTCCGTTGTAGTTGCTGCTGTTGTCCTCATTGTCTCCGTACATATGCTGTCCTTTCTGTTTTTTCGGAGCGAGTCATTCGCCCTTGGGAATGAGATAGAACCCAGTAATCCGTCGCACATTACATCGCTGCCGGCGCCGTTCTGGAGCGCCAGGAAATGGTTCGGTAACTCCCGTTTCTGGTATTAACAAAAATCTTCCAGATGAAGGGATACCCATTACACTCGAAAACTGTGATGCTCGCGTTCAACGGATTTACCTCGCATGGGTGCCACATCAACAAGTTGCAACGGACTGAACAGACATCTGCCTTCTCTCGTCTAATCAGTAGACCACCCGCGGCAGTCCTACCAGCGAGAGTCCCGGAAGATGCGTAGTTACTAATTTATGGCTTCTACCTTTCCCTCCCCAAAGTCCGTATCATCTCCAGCCCTGAGATTTTCCGGGCATGAGACGTTTGCCTGCCGTTATGCGTGGCTTCCGAAGGCCGCCCAAGCGGTAGACCAGTTTCCCGACATTTTGACTGCAGCCAAGGAAGAGGACGCAATGGTCGAACTTGGACTTGGGAAAAATATGGTGAGGTCTACTCGCTTTTGGGCCGAAGCAGCGGACATAGTAGAGCCATTTGAAGGTAAACATCGGGTCACCAATTTTGGCCGAGATTTGCTTTGTGGCAGCGGAGAAACGGAAGGCCACGATCCTTACCTTGAAGACATCCAGACGCTTTGGCTTCTCCACTGGAAATTGGCGACTAATTCCAAATCCCTAATCTTCGCATGGAATTTTCTGCTCAATCAGTTTCACGAACCCGAGCTGCACCTATCGAGTGCCACACGAGCCTTCGAGAAGGCCCTACCCCCGGAAAAAACTGTTTCTCAAGGTTCGTTGGAGCAAATGTATGAGGTTTTCATCCATTCGTATGTTCCCACCCGTGGTCGCAAGGGTGAGGTGCGAGAAGATAATTTGGATTGCCCTCTGGTCGAGTTGGAGTTGCTTCGACCAACTGGACTAGTCCCGTCCTCTCGCAATCCGGGACGGGTAGAGACGAAATATGCCTTTCGTCGGGAAGAAAAACCAGAGATCAGCCCGGCGCTTTTCGCCTATTGCCTGAACGAGTTTTGGGAGGCGCACCATGCGCAGGAGCGAACATTACACTTCCAGTCCATAGTTGCGGGTAATGGAAGCCCTGGGCTGGTGTTCAAAATTCCTGAAGCGGATTTCCGTGGCCGCCTGCTCAGCTTGGAAAATGACACCGATGGCTATTTCGTCCTCGAGGAATCCGCTGCAATTCCGCACATCGTGCGAAATACGAGCAAGGATGCTCCTCAATTAGAGTCAATTTTCCTTACCGAGAGCAACCATGCCTACTAAAATCACTATCGCGGAAATACATCGGTACTCTCACCGTTTTCTTCGTTCCACGGACTTGGCGCGAGATTTCCATGATCCAAAAGGCTTGGACGGATACTGGCTAACCGAATTCGGCAAGGAATGTCTCAAGCGTATCGCTTCGGGCTTCGGGCCAGCATCGGGGCGTCGCGCTTGGCGACTAACTGGGGACTTCGGCTCGGGGAAATCGTCATTCGCTCTTTTACTTGCAAATGTCTTTCGGGACGCCAAGCATCGACTGCCCAAGGGCCTGCGGGAACACGTACTAAAGACATGGCCTGAGGCCGCGAAGCACAACTTCATTCCCGTCCTGGTGACGGGCAGTCGTGAGCCAATTGGTTTGGCGATTTTGCGGGCACTTCACACCACACTGGAAGAGCTTTTCCCGCGAGGTGCAAAATCATCACTAGAGCAAGCCATCATCCGGGCAATCAAATCTGGGCGCGTTGCGGACGAATCGACGCTTGAAATGATCCAAGAGGCCAACGTTAAGATCATCCAATCCCACAAGGGAGACGGAATTCTCCTGATCCTGGACGAAGTCGGTAAGTTTCTAGAATTTGCGGCCCACTCCCCCGACCGACAGGACGTCTTCTTCTTACAGCAATTGGCGGAAATAGCTTCTCGAAGCGGACGCCACCCATTGATGCTGATCTGCCTCCTTCATCAGGGATTCAGCGCCTATGCGGAGCAACTCGTCACGTCGAGCCAGAGGGAATGGGAAAAGGTGGCTGGCCGCTTCGACGAGATTCTCTTCCACCAACCCCTAGACCAAGTGGCTTCACTGGTCGCCTCAGCGCTCAATCCAGATGTTGGGCGCATGACAAAATCCGCGCCGTTGGCCGTGCCGCAAGCAGAGGCCTCCATGGAAGAGGCCGTCCGTCTAGGCTGGTATGGCACCTCTGCAAGTCGCGAGACTTTGCGGCGCCTGCCTGCCAGGCTTTTCCCATTAGACCCAATGCTGTTGCCAGTACTTGTTAGAGTTTTTCAGAGATTCGGTCAAAACGAGCGATCTCTTTTTAGCTTCCTTTGTTCTCATGAGCCCTTTGGGCTTAGGAGCTTTGCTCAGCAGCATCTTCTGTGCGACGACAGTCGCCACTACCAACTAGCCGATTTCTACGACTACGTGCGGGCTAACTTCGGCCATCGTCTAGAAGCTGCCAATTACAGAAGCCATTGGAACATCATTGAATCGATCGTCGAAGCTCATCCCGAACACCCACTCGAAATCCGAATACTTAAGACAGTAGGTCTTCTCAACCTACTGAATGCCGACGACCTTCGCCCCACCCTAGAGGCGGTGCGTTGGGCCGTGGGCGGCAAATCGGCTAGAGATCGTCGGGATGTTTCAGACCTTCTTTCCAAGCTAGTTGACCAAAGACGGATTTATTTCCGTGGTCAATCCCGAGGCTACTCCCTGTGGCCATATTCTAGCGTGGATATCGACTCTCGCTTAGAGGAGGCGAAAAAGGCTATCCCTCGCGTTCACCGTATCTCCGAGGTAATCGCCGAGCAGTTGGACGCACGACCAGTCGTCGCTCGTGCCCACTACATCCGCACCGGCAACCTGCGCTATTTCGATGTTGCTTACTGCAAGCCTGAAGAAATGTCCAACCAGGCTAGAGACTACCAGACCCAGGCTGATGGCCTTATACTGGTTCCGCTTTGCGAGACTGAAGCGGAAAGCAAAGCGTGCCGGGAAGTAGCGAAAAACCTAAATTCCCGAACCGATTTGATTCTTCTTTGTGCAGTGCCCAGAGCGTTGAGTCATTTAAATCAAGCGGCTCTGGACGCTTTGCGATGGGAGTGGGTTCAACAGAATACGCCAGAACTCAACAACGACCGTATGGCACGTGACGAAGTGCAACTTTATCTTCAAGAAGCTCGGAACCGTTTGCAAAGCCAGGTCCAGCAGTTTGTTGGTCTAAACCGCCTTTCCGGTGAGTCCACCCTGGTGTGGCACCACTACGGACAACTTGGGGCGACCAGTCCAAAGGTAACCTTGGGGCGCGACGCCCTTCGCCTGCTTTCCAAGCTGTGCGACGAGGCCTACAGCCAGTCACCAAAGATCAAAAACGAATTAATCAATCGGCATAATCTTAGTTCCGCCGCGGCGGGCGCTCGCATGCGGCTCTTGGAGCTGATGTTCGCCCATGCCGACAAACCTGAACTTGGTTTGCCGCAGGATCGCAAACCTCCCGAGAAATCTATGTATCTCTCCGTCCTGCGAAAGACCAATCTGCATCAAGAGGTGGAAGGTAAATGGAAGCTGGCTGTTCCCGGGACGGCCAAGGAAGACACCGCGCACATTCGCCCCGTCTTGAATAAAATCAAAGCGCTTTTGGCCAAAAACCCTGACAAGCGCATCAGTGTCGCGGGCGTTATGGAGGAACTGCGTCGTCCACCCTACGGGTTACGACATGGCCTCTTTCCCATTTTTTTAGCAATTGTCGCCATACATAACGAACAGGAAGTCGCGTTCTATGAGAATGGCAGCTTTCTCCGAGAAGTAGGCAAAGAAGCTTTTCTACGGATGACGAAGTCTCCGGAAAAATTTGAGATCCAATTATGCAAAATGGAAGGAGTTCGCTCTCAACTCTTTCAGCAGTTGGCCCAGGTCCTTCAGGTTTCAAGGCCGGACGATAAGGACGTCGAACTCTTGGATGTAGTGAGAAATCTTTGCCAATTCGTTGCCCAGCTTCCGGAATACGTACGTCACACGAAGCGATCTGGCAACAAGTACGCCTTGGCAGTCCGTGACGTCATTCTCAATGCTCGAGAACCTGTGCGGATGGTATTTCACGACTTGCCTGAAGCCTGTGGCTTTGCGGCATTTGAAGTTCGGAAATCGACGCCTCCGGAAAAGGTCTTGGACTTCGTCCGGGTACTGAAAGAGGCCCTAGGCGAATTACGATCCGCTTTCCCACAACTCCAAGGCCGAATGGAAAAAGCGTTGGCGACCGATTTTGATTACACCGGAATGATTATGAAGCAATTTCGCCGCAAATTAGCTGAACGGGCGGAAGCGCTTCTAGTCGAAGTGACTGAAAATAAGCTTAAAGCTTTTGCTTTTCGCCTCTTTGACGATGGACTCTCAGAGAATGAATGGCTCAACTCGGTTGGAAGCGTTTTGGCGTTGCGTCCGCCCGAAAAATGGAAAGATGAAGATGAGGATACCTTCCATCGAGAGTTAGCAGCGTTATCTGCGCACTTTAAGCGGGCGGAGAGTGCAATGTTTTCCCAGGGAAGAAACGGTAAGACCGGTCGAAACTTGCGAGTGACTATCACTCAAGCCGACGGGAAAGAAAGGCAGGAAGTGATTCATATCGAAGAAGACGAAGAGAAGTTATTGAGAGACTTGCAAGAGCAAATTCGAGCGGTCATTGCAGGAAATGGACGCCTAGGCTTGGCAGCGGCTTCAAGGGTCATTTGGTCGCAATTAAAATCCGTGGAGGAAAAAGAATGAGCGACCAGGTTCGGCACATCTTAGGTCTGTCTGGCGGCAAGGACAGCACTGCCTTGGCTCTACTCATGAGAGATAAAGTCCCCAACATGGAATATGTGTTTTGCGATACTGGTAGCGAATTAGACGAAACCCACGAATACCTGAACCAAGTAGAGGCCTATCTGGGCAAACAAATTGTGAGGCTTAATCCAACAGCTACCTTCGACCACTGGCTCGAAGTTTTCGGCGGGTATCTCCCTGCTGCAAACATGCGGTGGTGCACCAAGATGCTAAAGTTGAAGCCGTTTGAGGCTTACGTGGGCGACGGCCAAGTTATTAGCTACGTCGGAATTCGAGCCGATGAAGACCGTGTTGGCTACATCAGCACAAAGCCCAATATTAAGGCCGTATTCCCGTTCAAAGAGTACGGAATAGACTACGCCGGCGTTATGAAGATTTTGACGGAAAGTGGAATTGGGCTGCCACCATACCTCAAATGGGGACGAAGTCACTCCGGCTGCTACTTTTGCTTTTTTCAAAAACCTATCGAGTGGGTTCGCCTTTTAGAGAACCATCCCGAACAATTTGAAAAGGCTCAACGATACGAAAAATCAAGCGATCAACCGGGGCGCTCTTTTACCTGGAACGAAGGAATGCCCTTGAGCGAGTTGAGAAAGCCTGAAAACATCTCAAAAATTAAAACAAAGTACGCAGAAATGACGGAACGTTATCGGCTGGCACGACCAAATAAAAAGCTTGTTGAGATCTTGGCAGATTTAGAGAGCGATGAAAGTGAATCGAAAGCGTGCCTAATTTGTCAATTATAGCTTATGGAACTCAAAGGATACTTTGAAAAGTGCCACCTTTTCTGGGCCGTTCAATCATCGGTCGATTTATTGCCGCCAACTCAATCAGCCATTTATGCCTTCTACGATGCACTTTACTTCTCTCGAGGAAAATTGATCGATGAAATTGACACATTTGTTACGCACCACGGACGCCACATCGCGCTCACCAAGAGCGAATGGCCTTTCTCATTATCGTTAAAGTTTAGAGGCAATCCGGAGCGTTTTAGGGGACAAGGAAGGGAGCTGGCAGAAAAACTTGACCCAGGAGATCACCGCAGCGTTAGCGAGACGCTCCTCTTTTTATCCTTCTTAAATGAGCCGTTATACATTGGGAAGACCGACAATATCCGAACTCGATTTCGCGCTCACCATGACAACGGATTTCTGTTCTCGATGAAGGCCGAGTTCAAGAGGTCGCCTGACGAGTTCGTGATTTTGGTCTTTTATTGCGAAGAGAATCGCGCACGCTTACTTGAAAGCGTCTTAATTCAATCCATTAATCCGCCCTTCTGCGACCAAAAAACATAGTATGAAAATTACCAATGCTGGTCCTGCTTTTATAGAATATCACGCGCTGCATGGGAGTTATGGACGAGTAAGTTACTTCGTAACTAAGGTTCCATTAAGAGATGCCGCAGAGAATTTAATGTTGGCCCCACAAGAGGCTCTGTCGTTCAGTGAAAGAATACAGAGAGTCGTTAATGTGCGCCGCGTCGAAAAGGAAATTGTTCCGTATTTAGAGCATAACGACTTGAGATTTTTCAATGCCCTTGTCTGTATTCTTCTTCCTGACAGCGACAACGTTGGTCCTTTTTGGGATTTTGAAAGTTATACTGATGCGCAAGGGGCGGAGATCGGTGGTATGGGCAAACTGCGGGTCAGGAAAGATGTGGGACGGGTTGTCTTGGATGGGCAGCATAGGTTTCTGGCCCTTAAAAGCTTTTGGCAAGCTCACCGTGATGGACGCGACATTAAGCTATCTAAGATGGACGTGGCCTTAGTATTCGTAGTGGTAGACGATTTGGGGCAAATTGGAACTAGTGAAAAGAAGCCTCGAAGCAAAACAGTTGAAGCGGTACGAAATCTTTTTGCTGTTCTCAACAAGACGGCCCGATCTGTCGATAAAACAACTCTTCTCCTAATTGATGATAGCGATATTTTCAATGTCATGACTCGCTCTCTCATCGAGGCTGGCTTTATCGATGAGACTTACATTAAATGGACTGGAGGAGATAATCTTCAACCTCGCGATCCATATTTTTCCACTTTGGGAGTTATTCGCGACGCATGTTCCTTCTTTCTGAGGGATTACCACGATGCTCTGGATTTAGAAATCGGGACTGATGAGGAACGGAAGGAGCTTCTCGATCAATATTACGATACCTCACCTGCAACCGATATCCCGCTCAAACAAGCGATTCCGCTTTTAATGCAGGAGTCTCTGATATTCCAAAACTGGAAAAAGACTCTTCGACATGCAAAAGTCATGTTGAGCAACCAACCGGATCCAACAAAATTGGATAAAAGTCAGGGCAAAGAGCTTGAAAAAGTGAGGCTTGAGGAACTCAGCTATACTGTTGCAGGGCAAAAAGCGTTTTTCAGAGCTATTATTGACACATTTACGAAATCGCCTAAGCGTGACAAAAAGACTTTAGAACTTATCTGTAAAAATGCAGGGCTTTTAGTCTCCAAGGGGTTCTTCTCAAGGAAGAAAGATTCTAGCAACCCGTATTTAGGCCTTTTGTTCGACCAGCACGGAAGGATGAGCTGGGCCGAGACACCGATCGACTTAGCTAGACGAATGCTCAGTGTTGCTCTTGGTAATAAGATCGATACTAAGAGCATTATCGCTGACTACGAAGCTCAGACGGAAAACGGTTCTGCCGTGTTAGCTGATTACTGGAAGCGCGCCAAATTATTGATTCGATGAAGGCGTGGATTAACTTTCTGCGTCAATACGGTCCCGTTTCCCGTAACGACAACATGTACGACGAGACCATCCAGAGATCTGCTCGTCGCACAGGAATTGCCCCCATACGCTTCGAGCATCCAGCACAAAAGTCTGTTATCTCCTGCTTCGATCAGTCTACTACAGACCCGGTCTCGGTGATTCTCACTGGAACGGCTGGAGATGGGAAAACACACCTATGCCGGCAGGTCTGGCAAGCACTCAATGGCGATTTGAGAGACTGGGACTCGGACAATCCCTACCTTAGTTTGAATTTTCATTATCCCAAAGATCGAAGTGCTTGGCCCTCTTCGGAGACGCCTTCCCTCTACAGAAAGGTTAAGATCCACTTCATCCGTGATTTAAGTGGTTGGGCGCCTCAGCAGGGTTTGCAGTGGCAACCCGAAAAAGAGCTTCTGTTACAACGACTGTGCAAATCCCTATTTGACTCATCTTCCGACGAAGTTTTCTTGATTGCCGCAAACGATGGCCAGTTAGTGGAGGCATGGCGCAGGCTGACGGACACTCCTGAGGTAATTCAAACGCGAAAGCTTTTTGAAGATCTTCTCGTAGAAGATCGAAGCTCCCAGGAAGGCGTTCGCGTCAAGATGTTCAATCTCTCACGATGGAGTTCCGCTGAATTATTTGATCGGGCCTACGAGGCGTTCGTTTCCCATTCTGGATGGGATGCGTGTTATTCAGGAGTGCCCGGCGAAAATGAAGCATTCGGTCCAAGGTGTCCCATTCGACATAATTTTGAACTTCTGAAGACTCCCTTAGTCTATTCTCGACTCCGAGCTTTGATCGAGCTTTGCGATCACAATAATTTTCATCTGCCCATACGCCAAATCCTTCTTCTGCTCAGTAACGCCATTTTGGGTTGTGCTGATTCTACGGTAGTTAAGGACAACCTTATGCGGCCTGTAGACGTCCCCAAACTCCTAAGCAATGGCATCCAGGCAAAAGCTAGTCTCTATAATAATGTTTTTGGAGGCAATCTCAGCGAAAATAGAAGACAAGCCATAACTATTTTTGATTACTTTGATCGCTTTCAGCTCGGCTATGAAACAAGCAACCGTATTGATAACATTCTCATCTACGGAGAAGGCGACGATCATTTAGGCAAGTATTTCGACGCCTTCCTTAAGAGCGATACTTTTTACGGTGCGGATAAAGCTTACTTTGAAGCTCGAGACCGGTACATCGAAGGAACTGAAGATGATCCAAGCGGAGCCAAAGATTTCTTGGAGCTGTTGGTTGCGCAACGCCGCGGTCTTTTCTTCAAAATACCCGCTGATTTGACGGAAGAATTGAGGCTTTGGGAATTAACCGTTTTTCGATTTGCCGGAGAATACCTCCAGGACGCTCTTCAAGCTTTACGCGAAGGCAAAAACGTCAGACGCCCAATCAATAACCGCTTGATTAAGGGCTTAAACCGCATCTTCACAGGAATGCTTCTCAGCAGCGAACGAGAACTGTACCTGGCAACAAGCGGTAACTTTTCCCAAGCGAGAATCAGTCGCGTGTTGGTAGATCGGCTCTCAGTGGAACCCCGACACGGAGAAAAAGTAGTTCTAACTCTGAGTGAAAATGGCCACGTCCTCCTTACGGTTCACTTGGCCGCAGGCAATTCGGAGTCCCTTGAACTGAATCTTATACGCTATGAGTTCCTCTCGCGCGTGGCAACGGAAGGCGCACTGCCGGCCAGTTTCTCCAAGGAATGTTATGAAGACATACTTGCTTTCAAATCCCGCTTGCTAGCAGCGCACGATCGTCGCAGGCAAGGGGAGGGAGTTGAAGAGGACCATCATCTAGGCTTGCGCCTGATTAGCATATCGCAACAAGGGCTGCCTGAGGACCGGTTCGTTGAGGTGACGATATGAACCAATACTTACGGGACCGCCTCCCTCCACTGGAGAATCCAGATCCTAGCATGTGGGTGGACGAAGCGATTTGGGGCCACCGCTATCACGACGAACAGAATCCGTGGCTTATCTTTCTCGAGTTTTTAAACGTCTATGTCCAAGAAGATGGAAAGGGCCGAGCCTTTGAAGAAGAAGGAGGATTTAATACGCTACGTTATAAGCCCGCACGTCGCCTCCATTTGAGGAATCTTCTTTTTAACAATCCGAAGATTTCTTATATCTCAGAGCAATCCGTCTCAGACCCATATCTTTGGAGTGCTTGGGAAAAGGAAATGCGCTCTGCTCAAGGCCTCGTTGACCCACGTTTTAGCTACCTAAAGACAAGATTCCAAGGTTTCCGAGATTTCTCTGAAATTGTTTCTCTTTTCAGGTCCACAAGTCTCGAAGTGAACACGAACAAAAGGTGGTCTTCTAAGTTTGTTTTTCCATATGGCAAGGACTGCCTCTATGAAGATTTGAATAAAGACGCCAAAACCAACGATCGCAACTTCTTTGGCAGAACCGGAGAAATGCTTTATTTGATACTTTCTCGCAGCAAAAACAAAGCGCTTCTCCGTCAACATTTTGCAAAGCATCTTATTTTTCAAGATTCTCGATGGAATAGGATAGGAAGGGCGTTACAGCCGGATAATGAGGACGATTCAGGATCAGAGCTTGGTAAAGCCTTTCTACCCTATCCGAGTCATCCCTGTTACGACGCCCTTGCCGAGGATTGGATTTCGATTTTAGCGTTAGGAATGCCCGGCTACGATTCGTTGCCTCATTTAGTTAATATTGCTGCCTTTCACTTGGTCCAATATCAGTTGAGGGTCGCACGCGATGTAGCTTCTGTATCCGAGCCTTTTAAACTTATCTGCGAAGTGGTGGCTCCTAAGAAAACCTTGGTCCGAGAGATTTCTTGCGAGCTATATCAGCAGAATAATCTGCTCTCTAGCCAGGCAATCACCGCTTATATTGATGCCGTCGCGAATTCCGACGAATGGCGATTTGCCATGACCCAACCCGGCGCGTTCGTGCGCTGTAAGAATATTCTGCGGGATAAGATGCTGTGGGGCGATGATTACGAGGGAGCTAGCAACCCGGACGATTTACTCAATGAGTTAAGGCTCTCGGCGAAAAAGAGGCATCAGCAGCACGTGGCCCACATTCATCGAAACTACGGACGTGAGATTGGCCTCGTTTCTAAACGTGGGACAGTGAAGCTTCGATACGCCCCTAATGACGATTTCTTGAAAGCCCTCATTTTCGCCAACGTGGACAAACGCATGGAATTGAACCAATTTCTCAAGCTGCTGTGGGAACGCTACGCTTTAATTCTGGGCGACCGAGAAGCAGAAGAAATTTTACCCAAGGGTGACTTCGATAAAAAGGCGTTTCAAGCCAATGCTCGAAGGCTCGAGCAGCGTCTTGCTAGCCTTGGCCTGCTCAAGCGGCTTTCAGATGGTTGTGCGTATGTTTTGAATCCCTATGCCAGGAGGGAAGAATGACCACTTTAGAGCTATTGGGGCAGGTAGCGGCTCAATACCTCAAAGACCGCCTGGTGGAAGATGATTCAGGCGGGACTGCGCGTTATTTGTTGGACTGCCTTACCAAGGAACAAACTGCAGCGGTGGCCAAGGCTATATTGGCAGATCCTGGATTAAGTGCTCTCGTCGAAATCAAGTTGCCCAAACATTTCGTGGAAGGATATGATCTTCCCGAAACTGTCCTTACTACGGAGCGCACCACGTACTTTCGCAACGCGGATATCAATAAAGCCGCACTTCTCGTAGCTAACACAGGTGACGACGAAGAACAGTCGCTCAAAGAACTTGTTCCGATCGGCGCCCCACAGCTTTTCAATCATCCGGAGTTGTGGGTGAAAGTAGCCGCAGATGGCTTGGCTCTTCTTGAAGAGCATCTGAAATGGTGGAAACAAGCCCTTAAAGGGCTCGTCGATGCGAGGTCTGTAGCTCTCGAGCGCTACGCTGAGTATGTGAGTGCCACACGTCTCGCGAACGCTGAGCAAGGCCTTCCTATCCGAAATTCGTTAGGATATGCCTTGCCTTCCTTGCATCTTCCGAGGGACACAAACTATTTCGAGGCCCTGAACGACAAGAATTCGAGCCATGCCTCAAGATGGAAAAAGCTATTCGCTGACGCCTTTAAGAAGAGGGCTTGCTACCTTGTAAAACAAACTCCTACTCAGGCGTTGCTTGATTCCGAGACACTACTGGGCGCACTTGAGAAAGTTCGAGAAACTATTCCCGTCGCCTGCCATCCGGTGGTAAACAAGTTTATTGAGACCCCTAGCGGATGGAACGAGGAGGCCGCTCGACTTGCGGACTGCGAATGGGAGCTTGTCAAACCGCTGTTCGATGGACTGAAGAGGGAAAAATTCAACCTCGGCCAAGCTACATTAGATTTTTATGAGGATTGGGACCCCGAGCTTCTTTCCAATGATGACCGCGACTATCTCAGTCGTCTAGTCGCCCGAAAAACGACCGAGGCGGATGATGAAGACGAAGCATTTTATCAAGGCCACAGGCTGGAACTTAAAGGGCTACCTTCACTCAAAGCCAAGTGGGACCGCTTCATTTACGGAAGCCCAGTTGAAACAGAGGATTTCATCTCAGGCATCGCGCAGTGCATGCAAGCCTTGTTCGATCAGGATCAACAAAGCAGCGAACGAAAGTTAGTTATCATTTCTGACAAACGTAATCCGAATGATCTAAAGCAGCTAAATCGCGATGCAGGACTTTTCTTCGCTTTTCGTTATCAAGGCTTCAAGGAACTCCTAGGAAGAACTGTAGCGTGGGATATAGGAAAGCTTTTTGATTTTGCTAATCTTGACGCCACCTGGAAGACCGCCAGCAAGCCGCACGTAAATCGCTCGGTGGCGAAGGCCGCCCTTCAAATAAAGTTTTACTTGGACTTGGAGGTTAAACTATCACACGGGGCAACGGAGACTTATTCCAAGCATCTTATTTGGAAATTCAATCCCAACGCGGTCTCTTCAGAATTATATCAAGATTGGGAACGACTCAAAGAGAACCCCTTAATGCGGTGCCAGGCGCATCGCGAGATGGTGAGCGGGAAAGGACGCTTTCAATCCATTGATCTCGAGGACGTGGGGACGTTGCTGCCTACCTACGATAAGGACAGGGGCTCCCTGGTCGGCGTATATCGGAAAGAAAATGACATCAGTCGATTTTGGCCGGAGAGGCTCAAAGAAGCGTTAGATCATCAACGTTTGGACGTAGACGCGGCTCCAGAACTCTTACGATTGTTTGAAGACTTCCGTCAGTGTTACGCAAAGGCCATCGAAGGATTCTGGATTTCGGGCCTAGCTTCAGCGCCTATTTTGTCGGCTCAGCTCAGGGCCTACGGAGACCTGCTTTTGCTTCTTTGTCAGAAGGCTAAGGGCGACAGCAATCGCGAGGCACTTCTTCGACCATTGCTTGAAATTGGAGTGGTTCGTGTGGAAGGTGGACCGGTCGCTTCAATCACGGCCCCTTGGCACCCATTGCGGCTTGCGGCTATTGCCAATAAGGCTTTACAGGTGACCGGGCTCTTACGATATCTTCTGACAGAAGAAAATATATTTTTTGGCGATACGAAGTTGTTCTTTGAGGAATTAGGAGAGGAGCTAGACCATCCCTTTTATCCCGAGATCATTTTGGGATGGAAAGAGAGCAAGCCGGAGCTTCTCGCAATGGCGGATCATCATCTGGATTACTCGCTTCACGAACCACCGATAGTTCAACGGGAAGGCTACGCCGATACGAATGAGAATCCTTCCGTAAGCGCAGTGAGGGTAATTGATATTCTAAAGCGTTATCTTGCTCTCCATCCTCACGAACAAGCGAATCTTTCGGTCGTCCTTTACAACTGCGACTCGGCCCGGCTTCCTCAAGCTATTGTCGATAAGATTCAGGAAATACATGAGGATGATGGGGAAATGCGCTGTCAGGTAGTTCTTCGCCACAGAGATGGAGGAAAGCTCCGGGAACTCTACGAAAGAATCATCGAAAGCACAGACACAGATGCGGACTCATTTGTGGCGAGCGAGGCCACTCGCGATTTTATGGCCCGACTCCGAATTGGAATAATGGCAGACGAAGCGCCGCCCCCAGAAGAGGCTGACGGGCCACCTATGGATGTTGTGTTTCTCCAGGATGTGATCGCCAGACATGCCCAGTTGGAGTGGTACGTTGAGTATGCAGAACCCGTCGCTTGGGAGGAATGGGTACCATCTCGCTGGTCCCGCCGCCGTCCCGCTGCTTCGGATGACCTGAAGTCGGTGGTTTATTTATGCTGTCCCGTAGCGTCTTCGGAAGGCTGGAACTTTTTGACCGCCTTGACTACCTTTTTCAAAGGAGATTGGGACGGAAATGTGAATCAGAGATTGCTTCCGGCGCGCCAACTCAATTTCAACGATCCCACGACCGCGGCCATTTTCAAAGAAGTTCATAACCTAGGAAATTGGGTGGTCAATTACGATGAGTTGCTCGACCGCCGCCAATTGGTGAACCAACACGTCAAGGTGATTCGTTACAAGCAGACCGACACGCAGGGTCGCAACATGCTAATCTCCTCCAACTGCAAGACTACTTTGCTGGAGAGAATGGTTCTTCAGCGGTTAAAGAACCTAACGCTTGGAATATCAGAGGGAGATTTATTATCACTGGCAAAAAGGTTCATCGACGAGGCCAATAAGGTTTCTGGCGACCTCGTATTGAGAGCGGCAAAGAGAGGTAGGAACGCGAGTGAACTTATGGGGGTGGTGCTCAGCAAATATCTCATCGAGAAAGAGTTGACCGGCGACCAGAGATATTTTGGGTGGTATTTTCTCGATGACTACGCCGATTGGTTGGGACAGAAAGAAGAGCAAATCGCAGACATCTTGGCGCTCTCACCGGAGGTTACGGAAAATGGATCTCGGCGGTTAGCGGTCGTTATATCAGAGTCTAAGTACGTTGATTACGGCAGTTTTTCGGTAAAACGAAAAGAGTCACAAAAACAGCTTCGACAAACGGTGGATCGTATCGCCAAAGCGCTTTTCGGAGATCCTGGGCGCCTCGATCGCGATATTTGGCTGAGCCGTTTTTCAGATTTGGTCTTGAATGGTATTCACTTCCCAGCGAACGCCCAGCTTGATCTCTCCAAGTGGCGTCGAGACATTCGAGAGGGCAAGTGTGATATTTACCTGCGAGGGTATTCCCATGTCTTCGTTTCAGGGCCAACCGACAGTCCCGAATGTTCTGACTTCGCCGAAGTTGCTGAATGCGACAACGCCTACCAAGAAATGTTTTCACGAGCAAAACTGCGGGAGCTGATCCTAAGCTATTGGCAGAAGAACGATCCCGGCCCCATACGCTACGCCAATGCCGATTTGGACGTCTGGTCGGAGAAAGAATACCAACGTCCGTCCAACCGAATCAAAACCTTGGTTAAAACGACCAAAAAAGCAACTGCCGGAAAGGAACCTTCATCTAATACGCCACCGGCGGGCGTAAATATCGGAGATAAATCAACAGAAGGAGGCTCCAATGAAACTGGTGGACCATCTCTCCCAATTACTCCAGAAATACAGCCGCTTCCAACTACTTCAATTGCAATCCCCCCGTCTCCGTTCTCGCCGATGCACAGCTCTTCCAAGGTAGTCGTCGTTGACAGCTCAGCGGACCAAGCTTGGCTTAAAGATGTCGAGAGTCGTACGAAGGGAGCGCTACAGCAATTCCAGCTTCAATCCAAGCTCTTGTCTTCGGTACTGACTCCAAACGCGGCACTTCTTAAATTTCAAGGAAGCGCCAACCTAACGGTAGAACAGGTCACGAAAAGGCGTTCAGAGTTTCTAACGACACATGGCTTAAATTTGATTTCGATTCGAGCCGAGCCTGGCGTCATTTCTCTCGCTGTTGCCCGTCAGGATCGCCAAATTTTGACGCTGCAGGAAGCTTGGTCCAAATGGACGCCCGATACGGCCAACGGCAATCAGGAACTTCTCATTGGAGTTAAGGAGGACGACGGCAGTCTATTGTTCTATTCCCCGAGGAAGCATGCGCCCCATGCTCTAATTGCTGGATCAACTGGAAGCGGCAAGTCTGTGCTAATGCAGAATATCATCTTGTCGATCGTTAAAACCAATACACCTCAACAGGCTAAACTTCTGTTGATAGATCCAAAAATGGGAGTGGACTACTTCGCTTTTGAAAATATCCCCCACCTACAACAAGGATTGATCACGGACCAAGAAACGGCCATTGCAGCTCTCAACTCTCTTGTCGAAGAAATGAACCGACGATACCAACTTTTAAGAAGTAATCGGGTCAATAATATTTTCGACCTTCTAAAAAAGCAGGATGCCACCGAGAAGCCTCCCATTCTTTGGGTCATTCACGATGAATTCGCTGAGTGGATGCTAACCGAGGAATACAAAGAAGCGGTAGAAGATATTGTGGGTCGGCTTGGCGTCAAAGCTCGAGCAGCGGGCATCTTTCTTATTTTTGCTGCACAGCGCCCGGATGCGACAGTTATGCCGATGCAACTTCGAGCAAATTTAGGCAATCGACTTGTTCTCCGCGTTGATGGTGAGGGTACAAGCGAAATCGCTTTAGGGTTTAAAGGTGCGGAGCGATTATTGGGGAAAGGTCATCTTTGCGCTAAACTGGAAGGGGAACCTGATCTCATTTACGCGCAAGTGCCATTTATTTCTCCCGAAGATATCGAGACACTTACTTCGACCTAGCGGAGTCGCTTTAAAGGTGGGTCCCCCGCGATGGCCGTCATTTAGGCTTTGACGGCGCGATCGCGGCAGCGGGGCTAAAGCCTTCCGCGCTCGAGGGGTAGGTTACCTCCCTAGCATGCGAGTTCAGGGCTGCAAGTTAGGTATCGATTTCCTTTGTGCGCCACCTTAGTTTCAGCCGAAACTTGGCCTATGGAATTTCAAAACCTGCGGGAAAATCTTCAACTAATCGCACCATTCCATTCCGACTCTCTCGGAAATGATCGAGGAGTCGCCGTCTGGCTTCCCCCTAGCTATCACACGGAAGAGAGCCGGCGGTATCCTGTGCTCTACCTTCAAGATGGAATGTCAGTGTTGGACTGCGATCCCAGAAGCGACGGTCCGAAAGTCGGCGTGGATTCCTGGGTAGAGAAGCTCGCGTCCCGATCAATAATGACCGAAATTATTGTCGTTGCAGTGGACGCTGTGGCTGACAGGGATCAGGAATACTCGCCCGCGGTGAAAGGAGAGGCCTACGCCGACTTCCTAAGTCGAAAAGTCAAGCCGCTCATCGACGAGCGCTATCGAACTCTCGGCGACGCGGAAAACACCGCAGTCGGCGGATGGTCTCTAGGCGCGTTGATTGCTCTCTACGTAGTTTGGAGACATTGTGGCGTGTTTGGTAAAGCAGCTTGCTTATCGACATGCTTTTACGACTGCCCCACAAACGACGATGGGGATATGGTCATGAGAACCTACACAGACATGATTCGCGCTAATGATTTCGATTCTGATTCAAAGATATATCTCGATTACGGAACCGACGAAAACGTTGACGAGGACATCTCTCAGCCCGAAAATATCGAGCAAACCCTTCGCCTGACAAAAAATCTCCGAGAGAATCTCCTTGTACCTGGTATTGATTACATGTTTTGGATCGAGCAGGGCGGAAAGCACCTAATGCCGGATTGGCGGAGAAGATTTTACCGACCTCTCGCGTTCCTATTTCCTGCCCATTTGCCGATCCACGTTGATATTGCACAGCATTGAGAGTGCTTTCGCCATTAACCAGGGCCGCGGCCATTGTGTCCAAACAATACGCAAAAGGGGCGGATCGATTTCTCGATCCGCCCCTGTAGCAGAAGCAGTCTAACAAGTTTCTCTTTTGCCATGACACCCTCTTGCGGGGGTGTCAAATGAAGGTTGACTGCTACAACTGGAAGCTACGATGAATTTTTTAGAATGGCAAGGATTATTTTTCTTTCGCCGGATTATTTCATTTAGGCACTTCGGGAATCGCAATAGATTGCGTTATCTTTGGCAGTTATGCCTACTGAATAATCGATCAAAGGCGAAACTAAGACTGAGTTGATGGGAAGAAGGCGGTCTCGATCAAGCTAGAATGGCAACCTCTAAATCGGTAAACTGAAGGTAGCGCAGCGTGTTGGACCAATTGGTGTGACCCAGCAGTCGAGCCATACGTGCTGGATCCTTACCCACATGAGGCGAGTCCCAAAGGCGACGGGCGAATGTCTTCCTAAGTGTATGATTTGCAACACGTTGTAATTCGATGCCCGCTTTTTCTGCCGCCCGCCGAATGATGTTGCGAGATTGATGCCGGGTCATCGGACGGCACCGCCGCTGGCGCGGGAAAAGTGGCCAGTGCTGAAAGCGTAAGTTGGTCAGCTTCGCAGCAATTATCCAATGCTCAAGTGCGAGTTTGGCGTTGGAATGAAGAGGAACTGTACGCGAAGAATTACGGCCTTTCATTGCATTCTTTCCGACTGTCACGGCCGCGTGAATGGCAGTCCCAGACCACACGTCTCCAACCGTAAGCGAAAGTAGCTCACCGGCACGGTAGCCCGTGTAAATTCCAAGGGTTATAAACGCCCGATCCCGTAGCGCGTATCGACTTTGACAGCCTGCAAGCAGGGCCGAAATTTCCAGGTCAGTGAGGGGACGACATCCAGTATTGGGTAGCATTCTAAAAAGATAGGCGTCCCAGTACTGAAAGGCGGCCCAGAGTGAATATTTCCCTATTGTCGAAATGGTGAATTTCCTTAGCGAACCGATGAGGGATAAAATGGCGAGCTTGCGGCAGACCGAACGTGGCCGTTTTCGTCGGCGCTAGAATCGCTCTTTGTAGAGGGGTAAACTTCCCTGCTCGAAGCCTTGGAGCAGTCGTTCCTTCGCGCAAGCTGGGACGGGTTTACGAATGCGTGGCAAGTGCCGTGCCTGACGCGGTCGTTCCCATTGCTTTATCTTGCCCGTTTTGTGGATTACGCGCTAGGAAAATCAACTCGGTGTTTTTGTGCAAGTCCCACGTAGTCAACGAACTTCTGCCGCGTTGAACCGGTAGAAAATGCCCTGACAGAATTGGATCCGATTCAGAACAGTTGCGAAACAGTTCTCGAATTGTTCGCGTTTGGCCCTTCCGCGTTTAACACCGAAGCCTGAACTTTCCGTGAGTTGAGTTAAGATTAAAACAGGTATCATCTGGGCATACCGTCAGTGGGGAATCGTGGTCGCCCTCCAACTACCTCCATTCAAAGATCAGCAGAATGCAGGGCTGTATCTGCGCTCTCGGCTAAAAATCGCCGCCCCAGCGTCAAATCAGTCATCCACCGGTACCCGGTCTCTATTTACTCCAAACCGAACGGCTCTCTTGCCACGCAGATTGCAGAATCGAACTGCGGCTCGAGAACCAGACGACGACAGATTTACTTTAAGCGAATGGACGCTTACTGGCTGGCAAGCGCAATCCTGACCAGACTTTGTCAGACGCTTGACCACAGCGTTTCAATCGGGAAGAAGAAATGAGACCGAACCGCATTTGTGATCGTTTGAAAAGTGATCGAAGCCATATCTTTCGCCGCTTGCCTCCTTGCCGTTCAATGGTACAGCGCCTTTCGGTTTGTGCAGAGGTTCACTGCGAATCCCCGAGCCCGGTTGATGCATCCGCGGGGCTTTCTGCCGATGGACCTTAGATTCAGGCCTTATCGAATTCAACTGCCGCTTCCGCGGATAGAAGAGAAGCCCGCAGCGTTGCGAGGAGCGACCAGGCTCTACCGTAGCTACGCCGCGATTCTGTTGGGAGGAAATGGCCGATGATAGGGAGGATTGCGCAAGAAGCGCTGCTGACCCGGGACGGCACAACTTGCCGAAACGCCGCAAGACCTTCTTCGCTGAACCAAGGATGATCGATACAATCCCGCAAGATAGGGTGGTTTCTGAGAGCAGGATAATGGGCCAGCAACGCCCGCACGGCAAACCAGGTAACGAAAGTGTGCCTCGGCAGGTGCGTAGAAAGTGCCAGACCGTGCTTACCGAGGACCCTACTAAAGACCTCGACCATTTTGGAACGGCCTAAATCGGATTCCAGATATTTCACGCGAAATATACCTAGCAGGTCAAAAAGATAGGTTTCTTGTGACAACTCCTGGGTCTTGCGAAGGTTCTCCAACCAGGACAGAACGAAGTCGAGATCCGCGGGGCTCAGCAACCGCGACAAGGGGACTCGCTGGCCATTGGCGAGTGTCACCTTCGTAGTTGGGATTACCAAGTCACAGATTCGGCCGCACGCCTGAAAGTGCTTAAGTTGGACATCAAGAAGACACCGGGCCCTCCGACCACAGTTGAACAAGATAATGAGAATTACCCGCATGGCGGCTTCAATCGAATTCCCCAGGTCAGGATAAGGGCGATTAAGGCCATACTCGCGCTCGACCAGGAGAGGGTTAGTCAGAGCAAGGAGTCGTGCTCTGGGACGGTCTTTTTTCTTAAGAAAGTCGATGTCGGCATCTGGGAACGGAACCAGTTCGGAAAAAAGGGTTATGGCGTGTTCCTCTGCATCGCCAATATAACTTAGTCGCTCGCCCGACGAGAGAGACTCGTAGGCATAGCGAAAAAGGTATAGATAGCGTTCCACCGTAAGTAGGTCTGGACGTTTGCTACCAAGCTCTATCGGCGCGTTAAGATAGGCGATGCATGCTTCGGTGACCACGCGGTCGTGGACGGTGGCGCCATCTAAATCCTCTCTTGAAGGTGTCCACAGTGCATCATTCTGGTGGCGCTTGCGCGTCCGGTTTCGGATAAGCTTTTGGCATAGAGGATAGCGGTATTTAAGCTTGGCTCGCGCGTGCTGTTTTCGCTCCACATTCGCAGTGAGGCTTAAATCAATTGTAGTAGGTTGTACGGCATCCTTGGTGAAGTTGAAGATCGAGATAAGAAGTGGCGGGTGCCGAATCGCGAGAATCGCTTCCAAGGCCGTGCAGATGTCCCTGAACGACCAGTCGAGCGGTACACCCAATTCCGTTTGGATTCGATCTCTCAAAAATTGCCGATCCGTCGCGGCCTTTCTGAATCGTCGAAATGCGAGCAATGAAATGTGTTTGAAAGGATTCAGTAACGGGATGACGTACGGGGGCTGCCCCTCCTTATTATGCCTCTCCATGGGACTCTTAATGTAAAGAACGTCATTTCCCAGCTCCTCATCGCTCAGCGAAGCGAACGCCTCCAGCATGTGCGCACCGAACGGATAAAAGAGGCAGCACAAGAAGATGGTAAAAACCCCATTCTTGGGTGCCGAACGCAAGATGAGGCTGCGCAGCAATTCGCCGTGCTCAAACCGCTGTGGATTGCTGGTGGAGCCATCGAGAAAACGATCAAGCACCGGAATCATAAATATAATTCCCAATCCAACATTTTGCAGAGAAAGGATACGGCCTCCTCCTGCAGCTCAGATCGCCCTGGCTCGAGGCGGTAACTGGACAGAGGCTGGAGTACATCAACACCATGACCATGTAGCCAATTGACCTCACCGAGGCCAAACCGGCCGCCTTGGAGCAGGGTGGTGACTGTAAAGTGTCGCATCGCATTGCGATGCAGGCCGGCGAAGACTTCGGTTTCCGGGCAATGGAGGAGGCCGTGACAACATTGCCATCCGCACGGCTCTTGGTAGCAGGAAATTAGCTTCGACATCCGCCTTGCGCGGGACGGCAAGGACCAGAATCCGTACGCTCGGGCGAAACTGCCTCTGTAATCGAGTTCGACGCCCGCGGCCTCCAGCGCTTCGGCGAAATCTCCCCACTTGGCTCGCACCTTCCCCAAGAAAGAGCGCAGAAGCTCCGGATAATAAGTGACGACCAAATTTTTCTGCAAAGAAAGATGAGCATTTCCGACGAGTTGCCAATCCGACTGCGGAAGGCGCAGTTCCGGCGGTTGGAAGGGGTAGTTACGGAGGAAGGTAAATGCCAGCACGAAAAGGTGGGCCAACGCTGCGATGCCATTCCATCGAGATATTAATCCGTCCACCGATAAAGAAAGTATGGGTCCGTTCAACATAGCCGACAGCGTTTTCACCATCGCCCTTAAGGTGCTCAACGTCGGTGTACACTCAGAGCCGCAGCAAAAGTCTGGTGGTAGGATGGAGGCGAAATCGGGGGAGCCCCCGAACCGCGACAGATACGCCGCGATTCGGGTCCATTCCTCGCGGAGTTGAAAATGCGCGTAGTACCTCCAACCGGGCATCGATGTTTCTTTTCCGTCGAGCCCCAAATGCGCATAAAGACTTGGATAATCCATCCAAAGCGGCCCGTGATAAAGGAGAGCATGGCGCAACTTAGGTAGGGTCGACCCGTGCACGATCGAATCCAACCAAGCCGTTGCTTCCCGCTTCAAGGTCTCCAAATCCTTGCCCTTCACCACGGCGACGAAAGCCTGCCCGCATTCCCGACTGACCACCCTGGAAAATAAATCCTGAGAGGGCCGATGCTGCAGACGGTCAAAGCCACTAATGCTCGTGTACCGGCTGGTGGGCGTGGTCACGACACTGTACTCGTCGCTGATTGTCACTTCTGCCTGGAGAAAATGGTCCGGATCCACCATCCCCTCGACCATCATTCTCACCAGCGTCGCTCCCAAAGAAAGTGGAAGCGGGAGACTGTAGAGGATCGTATGAAATTCCGCTTCGCCCAGATTTCCAGGCCCCGCAATGGTACTTTCGTAGGGTTCGGCGAAGGCAGGTTTTTTCCTTGCGGGCCGTTCGGTGGCCACCTGAGGCTGCTGCTCTTTGTAGATTTTTTCATCTTCAATTGCAGCCTGTAATAATATCACTCGGCGTTCGCGGACTACGCGGAGAAGGTGGAGCAGCTCATAACGTCTTTCGATGGTCGTCAGGGCCTTGCGTTTGATTTCCGGGCTGAACCTGTTGGAGTGCACCCGGTCGGTGATTCCGGGCTGCGAGAGTTCCAGTTCGGCCAGGGCGGCTTCGTACGCCGAGTAAAAATCTTTGCCATAATCTGTGCAGACGCGAAGCAAGAGTGCGTACTGCCAGATCCGGTGACGGAACGTGGAATCCTCAACCAGGACGGAGCCATCAACGCCGTTGTAGAGACAAAGTCTCGAAACCAGATTCACGACCATGATCGCGTGATTTAGGTGCATGGGATTCCAAATCGTCGGATCTCCCAACACGTCTGCTATGCCTTCTTTTTCCAGCCGGGAGATGACCGCTTCCTCGTCGATCCACGGTCGGACGGCGAAAGCATGAAAGCAGGGATCTTCGCCCAAAATCGGGTGCCGTCGAAGGCACCGGGGATCAAAGCATAAAGCTTCGATCCGATGCTTTAAGGCCGGTGAGGCCAACTTGTATGCGGCGAAAACAACCCGCTCCAAGCCCCGGTCGCCGATGAACGGGTGCAGATTCCAGAGCACGCGAATTTCTTCCGCGACGTCGCGCACCAATGGATCTGGAGCAAAGACAACCATGCCGCGCCTCCGGTGCGTGCGTTAGCTATCCTGAGTTTCCGCACCATCAGCCGAAGAGCCCCCCTTCTTGCGGCCAGACGACTTGCGGTTTGCCGTCTCATCGACTCCTTCCGGAGCATCCTTCTTCTGTGGCGTTGAATCAGCTTCGGAATTCGCGGTTATCACCTCCTTGCCAGCCGCAACACCAGTGGACCCGGCGGCCTCAGGTATATCGGACTTCGCGTCGGGCTTTGAAGCGAGTACGTGTGCCGGATTGCTTTCGTCTGGAGGCAGATCGGTTTTGGTCGTGTCGGAGCTGGCAGCGGGTGGCCTTGGCGATTCAGTTTTCTTTTTGCGTAACGGAGGAACACCGTTGATTGATTCGTTGAGATCGCCAAGGTGCTTTTCAAAGTACTTTTCTACACACGTGATGATGTGGCTCTCCACTGAAATCCGCAACCGTTCCACAGAGGGGTATCGGAGAATTGCTTCTTTCTTTTCCGCGATTTGGGCATCGCAAAAGAACGGCCGTTTGCCGCTCTCTTTATCCTTCTCATTCTTCTCAGCGGCCATGGTTCCCTCCATTCAGGAAGCGGTGAATTTCTTCGTGGGTGAAACGAAGGTGGCGCAGGCCCGGAACAGGCGCGAGCAGTTGACGCGCGACGAGGCGATACACCGTCGCGGGATGCACCCCCATTAATTCCGCGGTTTCCCGCAGCGAGCAGGTCACGGCTGGATTTTCACTACGGCTACGCTTGGCCAGAGGAGTGTGCTTGTTGCCGCCCCGTAGCCGTGCGATAACGCCGCGCAGCCAAGAGAGAGCCATGAGCAGTTTTTTCGGCCGGGCGCTAGCTCCTGCCGAACCATTCGAGGTCGTTTTCATTCGAGAAATCGACCGTACTATTTTACGTGGCGTGTTGGCCACGAAGTAGGGGTAATTTAAAATTATTCTTTAAATTACCCGATCTCTGTTGACCCCGTCAGCATAAGGGAGGCCGCGCCAAACGCCGCAGTAACTCTTTCTTGAGGGCTGGCTTTCGCCAGGCGAATTCTTTCACCTTCGGGACTTCGTATATGTTATACGGACTTGCGCTGTCATTATTTCGGATCCATTCATTTGCCATTGTGTCTTCGTTTTTGAGGACAACGAGAAGCGATTTAAAATTATCGTAAACCCGATTTGTGCCCAACCATTCTGAGGGCATAAAAAAGTCATGGGCTGCCTTGAGTTTTAGCGTCTCTAGAGCGATCGGGGCTCCCGGTCCGCGGTCCTCCTCCGACCCTCCGTTTTGGGCGTAGAGAATATCTTTGACGACACTCGGGTGTCGCAAGAGTACCTTTGCGGTGTTATTTTCCAAATTCACCCGCACATTGGACTGGATGTAGCATGTGACCTCTGCCCACCAGTCGGCATTATGCCGTCGTAGCCGAGCGGCGCATCCGCGATCAAGAATGGGAGATCCCCCGCAAAAATCTATCTGCAGATCATCGAACGCACCTTTTGGTTCCGAACAAGGTTCGGTTTCAGTGACCTTTACCTTAGTGCCCACTGGAGGCATTTCTTCGGTGGGAGCAAGGTTCCTGCAGGCCCGATGCCTATTAACCGCCGCGATATAACTCGCCGATTGCTCGCAATACTCGGGCAAGAGGGCCTGAAGTTCGCGCCTGAAAGGCCATGAACGGGGCATTCGAGCAACCTCATCGACCAAGTTGTTTCGATTTTCACAACTCCCAACCTCGTTCATGAACACCAAAGCCTCGTCAGGAAGAAGGCTTTGAATGCCGCGTTCCATATTCTTGAGCCAACCGAAGGCAACCTCCCGTTCCCAGAGAGCTTGGTCCAAAACGTCTCGGGGATCTACTTCCTCGAAGCCCTGAGGCACGTGGAGTTCGCTGCGCAATTCCAGTCGAATCCGGCGCAGGGTGCCGACCAAAAGCCTTGTGGTGATCGCTGCCAGTTCCGCTGCCAGAGCCACAGCCAGAGGACCCCTTTCTTGCGCTGCTAACTTCTCAATTTGACCGGGCAGTCCGTGTTTCTGGAACGCTCGGATGACAATCGGAAAACTATATGCACGGAGCGTCGCAACGTGAGTCATGCATGTATGATACCGTACTTAGCTGAAATTTCCAAATTTGAGGCCCTTCGCGAATTCCTGACTGACGTCGGGGCGAACATGCGCGTAGGTGTTCATTACAAGAACACCGCCATCGGCGTGCCCGAGCCAGCCAGCAACTATGGGAGCGGGCACTTTCTGCTCCATGCATAGCGTAGCGAACAAATGTCTGAAGTCATGGTGGGTCAGGCGGGCAACGCCAACCGCAATGCAGGCTGCATCGATGGTTTTTTGGCACTCTTTTATCCGAAAAATCGAATCCGTCGGGGCGAGAAAATCGCGCCGATCTTTTCGGCGCGAGGCAACCGCTTTGCGCCATTCGGTGATTTCTCTAAGCAAGGGCGGTAGCTGCGGAAAAAGCGGAAGATAACGCTCCGACGCTTCGGTCTTATATCCTGGGAGATAGAGCGTATTTTCTTCCCGATTGACATTCCGCCACTTTGTAAGCGGAATTTCGCCGATACGAGCGCCAGTCGCCATCAGGAACCGGCACAGGAAGGAGGCTTCCACCCCCCAACCACCATGACTACCGCTTTCCCGCATGCTTTTAATCAATCTCTCGGCCTCGGCTTCGCTCGGTAGGACGAGTTTTTTTCGCGTGATTTTTTTTTTGAGGCGTCCCTCCCCTGGCTTTACCGACACAGGATTGGTGTGTATCTGTCCGCTCGCAAGGGCGATGTCCAAAATCCTCCTGAGCGTGTCGATCGCGCGGTTGACCGAAGTCGCCGAATTTCCTTTGCGCACCGTTTTGCTGTTTGGAACCCGGAACTGTGTTCCGTCCTCCTTGAAACGGTCGGCCCACGCCTTGACCTTTTCCGGGGTCACCTGGCCCGGTTTGAGTTTGCCAATGTCGGGCCAAGTCTTCCTGATCTTCTTCAGCGCAGTGATCCGGCTGACTATGCTCGAAGGCTTCAAATCAGGGTTAGCCCGCGTGCGGTTTTCGTAGAATTTCATCAGGTGTTCCATGGTCGCCCGCCCCGCCAAGACCGCCGGGCCGAGAGCCCGTAGAGCCTCGACCCTCTTGACCTCGTCGGGGAGACGAAGCTTGGCCACGGTAAGCACATCCGTCTTGAGGTTGACCCATTTCTGCTTGCCCCAAAGGGTGAATCGCCCGTAGTATTTCCGGCTATGCTTATTCCGCAGAAGGCAAGCGGTATCCGTGATTTCCCACACACCCGTGCTGTTGGATTTCTCGGATTTCACTCGCTCACTGTAGAAAATCGCTGTAGAAAAGTCAAGTTATCAGCACGTAAGTCGTTTAATGCCAGGGTAGCTCAGCGGTAGAGCAGGGGACTCATAAGCCCTTGGTCGGGGGTTCGATTCCCCCCTCTGGCACTCACATGTGACGCGGCAGGGTTCCGAGTCGCGAGATGTTGTTGCTGATCCGGTCGAGCTCGTCCTTGATCGCCTGGCGGTACTCCATCTCCTCTTTCGCGCGCTGGCGGTCGTACATATAGAAATTATTTTGGTTTTTGATGTTGGCGACGTCGGCGTCGGCCGCGTCCACCAGGCTGCCGAAGAGCTCGTGCAGCGCGTCGAGATTCTGCCCGCTGGCGATGCCTTCGCCGGATTGGTCCTGGAATTGGCTGTTGGCCTTCACGATCGTGTTATCCTGCCTCCAGTAGTTCGCGGCCTCGGCCTGCGCGCTGGTTTGCTCCTGCGGATTATTCGGGTCAGGAGTGGGCGCATTCAGGAACGAATCGAGGCTGCGGCTGCGCTGGTGGAATTTGTCGAGGAACGCGGTCTCACCCTGGAAGGCCCGCCAGTCGATGTCCTCCCATTGCGGCACGTTGTCCACGCGCATGGCGAAGTAGCGCATGGAACCCTGGATCGCGGAACTGCGGCTGGAAAAGGAGGCTTTGTCCAACTCGTCGCTGGTGTCGACCTTGATGGCCTCGGTGACGACGCCGATGACCTGGTTCGTCTTGCCGTCGTAGACCGGCCCGCCGCTGTTGCCGTGGTAAAAGGGGTTGTCGATCTCGATGCGGTCCGGCCCGATGGCGAGGACCTTGCCCGACGTGTTGAGCATGACTTCACCGCCTTCGCTGTTGCCGGGCGTGACCGTCGGGTCGCCGGCCGTGACCGCGGTGACATCGGGGGCGAGCGTCAGGTAGCTGTACCCGGCGTCCTTGATCGCAATCATGGCCAGGTCGCGATCGGTCGCGGCCTTGTACGAGAGCGGGGTGATGACCACGCCGTTGCTCGTGGTGATCCGAATGTTGGGATTGTTGGCGAGGACGTGCTGGTTGGTGATGACCACCGGGCCGTCCTTCGTCCGGGCCAGAAACCCGGTGCCCTCGCCAATGTCGCCCTTGATTAGCACGACGGCGCGGGCTTGATCGACGGTCAGCGCGACCGTCGGCGCCGCCGGCGCGGGCGTTGCCGCCACCGGGACGGTCGCCGGCGTGGCGGCCGGTTGCGGCGTCGAAGGCGGTGACGAGGGCATGCTTCTCAACGGCGAGGGCGGCACGCCGAACGAGGCGATCGTGCCCGGCCCGGCGGTACTCGGCGCCACGGTGCCGGGGGAAAGTATCGTCGCCGGCGGGGTGTAGGCTGAAACGCCCCGATCAACGACGGACGGATCGGCGCCGGTGAGCTGCGTGCCATCGCCGACCTGCGCCACCACGAATCTCCAGGGCGCGTTCATCCCGGGACGGTCGCGCGTGATCTGGACGTAGTAGGTGCCGCCCTTGGGCACGTAAAGGGCGCCGTTGAGCATGCCGTGCACGCCGGTGACGACCTGCCCGTCCGCCGTCAGCACGGAGATGTCGGCCGGAGGACCGACGAACCAAAGCAGCTCCCACTTGTCCTGCACGGTGAACGTGCCCGTGGCGGCGTTGCTGTCGTTGCCTTGGAATTTCTCGACGATCTGCGCGTCACCCCGGGCAAGGGTGCCAGCCGCCACCAGCAGGAGCAGGGATAAGAACCGGCGCACGGCAAAGAAATACCATTGCGGCGGCCATCGCGGCAATCTTCAATCGTGTGTTACCTATCTTTCGGCGCGGAGTAGGATGGGCATCTCCGCCAATTCGACCTAAAGTAACCGCCATGTCCGGCATGATTCCCCCTGAGATCGTCGAGCAGGTGCGCCATGCCTCGGACATTGTCGACGTCATCGGCGGCTACGTGCCGCTGAAGAAGTCGGGCTCGACCTACAAGGCGCTGAGCCCGTTCCAGAAGGAAAAGACGCCATCGTTCAACGTCAATCCCCAGAAGCAAATCTTCAAGTGCTTCAGCAGCGGCCACGGCGGCGACGTCTTCAAATTCCTCATGTTGATGGAAAACATGACGTTCCCCGAGGCGGTCCGGCGGCTGGCGCAACGGGCCGGCATCGCGGTGCCGGAAAGCAGCGGCCATTTCGACCCCGAGGCGCGCAGCCAGCGCGAGGAGTTGCTGGCGCTCAACGCGGCGGTGGCCAAATGGTGGCACCAGCTCCTCAAGAGTGATCCCGCCGCGGAACCGGCGCGCGCCTACCTCAAGAGCCGTGATTTTCCCGAGTCGCTCGCCGATGAATTCGGCCTCGGCTACGCCCCGGACAGTTTCGACGCCACCATGACGTGGGCGCTAAAGGCCGGCTACCGTCAGGAGGCGCTCGAGACGGGCCGGCTCATCGGCACCAGCGAACGCGGCACCAAGTACGACTTCTTTCGCGGGCGGCTGATGATCCCGATCCACAACGACGCGGGCGAGGTCGTCGCCTTCAGCGGGCGCCTGCTCGACCCGAACGCGAAGGCGCAGAAGTACGTCAACTCCTCCGAGACGCCCGTCTTCATCAAGAGCCGCGTGCTCTTCGGCCTGAACAAAAGCAAGCGGCCGATCATCGAGGCGGGCAGCGCCATCCTGTGCGAAGGCCAGATCGATCTGATGCGCTGCTGGCAGCACGGCATCCGCAACGTCGTCGCGCCGCAGGGCACGGCGTTCACCGACAGTCACGCGCGCATCCTCAAACGCATCGCGAAGGAAATCGTCATCTGCTTCGACGCCGATCGCGCCGGGCAGAACGCGGCCCAGCGGTCCATCGATGTCCTGCTCAAGGAGGACCTGCAGGTCCGCATCGCGCGCATCCCGCAGGGCGAGGACCCCGACAGCCTGCTGCGCAAAAATCCGGTCGCGGTTTTCGAGACCATCCTGCGCGAGGCGAAGGACTACACGCGGCACCTGCTCGACGTGGCCTGCGAGGAGGAGGACATCGCTTCGCCGCGCGGCCGGGGCCTGGTCGCGGCGAAGATGGCCGGCGTCATCGCGAAGATTCCCAACGCGGTGCAGAAAGAGACCTTTCTGCTCGAAGTCGCGCGGCGGCTCGAAGTCCCCCGAGCCGCCATCGAGGAGGAAATGCGCAAGGCCGAGGCGCAATTTCGCCGCGCCGAGCAGCAGCAGCGCGAGTATCCTTCCGCGAGCGCATCGAGTGAAACCGATGGCGCCCTTGTCGCGGAGCCGGTCCCGCCGATCGAAGGCTCGCCCATTATCGAGTCGATGCTGACCCTCTTGCTCACCTACCCGGAACTCGCGCCGCAGGTCAGCCGCCAGCTCAATCCCGCGTGGATCGAGGGCCGGGGCGGCGCGGAAGTCCTGCTGCAACTGCTCGACGCCCACGCGCACGACGCCTTCGAGTCCGCCGAGCAGTTCATGGGCGAATGCGACGAGCGCAGCCGCGATTTCCTCGCCGGGCTGCTCATCGAAAAGGACACGACCAAGAGCTTCCTGCAGTCCCCCGGCCGCCCGCTCAGCGACCGCGAGAAAAAACTCGCCGCCGAGTTTGAGAAAGAGCTGAAGGGCTCGCCCGCGGAGATCGTCCAGGCCTCCGTGGCCATCCTGGAGAAAGACTGGAAACGCCAGCGCCTGCAATTCCTCACGCTCTCCGTCAAGTCGCCCGAGCTCTCGATGGAAGAACGTCTCAAATACATCACGGAGCTCGAGGCCTTTCGCCGCGAGTTCCCGGAATTGAAGCCCTAGGCGCGAAGGTGCCGGGGATGGTCGCGCTTGGAATGCAGCACGCGAATCACCACGATTCGATCGAACTCAACCAAAAAGAAAATTTTGTAGGGAAACCGATCCAGATTCACGCGGTGCAATTCTCGATGGTAAGGCCGAAAACGTAGGGCGTGCTCCTCCAGCCGGGCCAGATAGGCTTCAACTTCGGCTTCGAACTCCGCGCCGAGTCCCAACTGCTGCCCATCGTACCGGCGCGCCGCTCGTCGCACGTCCAGGACGGCCTGCGGTCGAAAATCAACCCGTTTGCTCACGATCGCGCCGGAGCCGGGTTTTCACTTCTTCCCAAGGCACAACATCGTTCGGATTTTTCCGGTAGTCCTCCAACTCTCGATCCAAAAGCGCCTTCTCTTCTTCGGTAGGTCCGCGCAGCTCCGGCGGCCAAAATGCTTCCAATATCTCCAGACGCTCGTCCGGGGTGAGCTTTTCGAGCTCGGCAATAAGTTGCTCCTTGCTCATACCGGTATTCTGTAACCTCGTTCCCGTCGCGGCAAGTCCTTCCGCTGCTCGAAAGTTACCGTATCGGCTGATTTGCCGGGGTTGCCAAGCGGCTCAAGTGAGCGTTCCTTGCCTCATGGCCACCAGCAAGAAATCGGCGAAGAAAGCGCCTTGGAAAAAGCCGGCTCCGCCAAAGACCAGGCACACCCGGCTCACCGCCGCGCAAAAGGCGAAGGCCCGGCGCTCCGCTAAAAAAGCCAAACGCCCTTATCCCAACCTCGTCGACAACATGCGCGCGGCAAAAACAAAAAAATAAAAGGAGAGCGAAGCTCTGCTGTCTTTGCAGAGCTACCGCCTTTTTTCCGGATGCGTTAAAATCGCGCCCGTGACTTCGACGCCGAGCCCTGTTCCCACGCCTGACACGCCCCATACGCTTATTTCTTCTGCTTTGGAGAGCCTTCTTTCACTGCCAGATATAATTCGCTTTCGTTCAAATAGTGCCTTGACCGGCGGCATGGACTCGTCGACACTAATAAGTTCCGCGTCGTCACCCGTCCCCCTCCCGAATTATGCCCAAATCGAGCCGCTCCGTTACGCCCAAATCGTCCTCCAAGAACCACCGGCAGAACGCCCCCGCGAAGTCCGCTCCCACCCCGGCCAAGTCGGCAAAGAATGGCCACAAGAAGAGCGAAAAGGACGAGCACAAGCTCGCCCCCAAGAACGGCCATAAAACCCACCGCGCCGAAGCCGCCGCGCCCTCCCAGTCGCTGGCCAAGGCCAACGAGAAGGACGCCAAGGCCACCCAGGCCGTCTGGACCGGCCAGCCCGAGCGCCAGGAACGCCTGCGCGATCTCGTCAAGCTGGCCAAGGACCAGGGCTACCTCACGTGGGACGACCTCAACGAGGCGATCCCCGAGAGCGTCAACAATCCGGAGGAGCTCGAGGCCATCATCATGTTCCTGCGCAACCTCGAGATCGACGTCATCGATGCGTCCGAGGTCGATCGCTACAAGCAGTCCGCCGCGCCCGGCCAGGAAGAGGAACTCTCCGACGAGGAGAAGACCGACGCCAAGCTCGACATCCTGGACGATCCCGTCCGCATGTACCTCAAGCAGATGGGCCAGGTGCCGCTGCTGACCCGCGAGCAGGAAGTCGAAATTTCCAAGCGCATCGAGGACGCCGAGGCCATGGTGCAGAAGCATCTCAACCGCTTCGGCTTCACCGCGCGCGAGTACCTCAATCTCGCCCGCAAGCTGGAGCAAGGCCGCGAGCGCTTCGACCGCGTCATCCAGGACAAGAAGATCGACTCGCGCGACAAGTATCTCGCCACGCTCAAGGCGCTCGTCCGCTCCGTCGAGGGCGCCAACCAGAAGGCCGACCAGGCCTACGCGAAGGTCGTCAAGGCGCGCGGGCATTCCTCCGAGTCGAAGGCCGACAAGGAATTCCTCAAGACCGACTCCGCGCTGCAGAAGCTCTTCATCCGCTTCTATTATAAGCAGAAGGTCACGGAAGAATTTGTCGTCGTCTGCGAGCATCATCATCACGAGCTGGTCGAGGCCGAGCGCGCGCTGGAGAAGCTGCACAAGTCGCGCAGCAAGTCGCGCGAGCACAACTCGCAGGTCAGCGAGCTCGAGCAGAAGCTGCAGGACATCGAGCAGATGGTCCGCATGCCGCTCAACCGCTTTCACGAGGACCATCACCAGCTCGTCGAGTGGCTGCGCAAGGCGCACAAGGCGAAGACGGAGATGGTCGAGGCCAACCTGCGCCTCGTCATTTCCATCGCCAAGAAATACACCAACCGCGGCCTGTCGTTCCTCGACCTGATCCAGGAAGGCAACATGGGCCTGATGAAGGCGGTCGAGAAATTCGAGTACCGCCGCGGCTACAAGTTCTCCACCTACGCCACGTGGTGGATTCGCCAGGCCATCACCCGCTCGATCGCCGACCAGGCGCGCACCATCCGCATCCCGGTGCACATGATCGAGACGATCAACAAGCTTATGCGCGTGCAGAAGCAGCTCGTGCAGGAGTTCGGCCGCGAACCCACACCCGAGGAAGTGGCCGAGGAAATTTGCCTGCCGGTCGAGCGCGTCCGCGCCGTCCTGCGCATGGCCCAGC
>Ga0116229_10001534_pt1 | contig 36421 bp, 24 predicted proteins | sample S1TSphgellanicum_3_FD_87313 | JGI IMG/M metagenome (GOLD analysis project Ga0116229, IMG submission 87313) | Host-associated microbial communities from peat moss isolated from Minnesota, USA - S1T2_Fc - Sphagnum magellanicum MG | ecosystem: Host-associated > Plants > Peat moss > Unclassified...
ACAGGAGACGCCGCTTCATGCTCGAGCTGCAAAACATCTTCAAGTCCTACGAGGGCCGGGCGGTCCTGGCCGACGTGAACCTGACGGTTCCCAAGGGGGTCACGCATGCCTTGATCGGCTCGAGCGGCTCGGGCAAGACCACGCTGTTGCGCATCACCCTGGGGTTGATCCCCTTCGACCAGGGTTACGTGAAGATCGAGGGCCAGAAGCTGCTGTCCTTCACGCAAGTCGAGTGGGCGGACCGCATCGGCTATGTGCCGCAGGACGGCGGGTTGTTTCCGCACATGAGCGGCAGGAACAACGTGGCGTTGATCGCGCGGTTGCGCGGCTGGAGCAAGGCGCGGATCGACGCGCGCGTCGAGGAATTGCGCAAGGTGGTCGACCTGGATGCGGAGCTGTTGACGCATTTTCCCAGCGAACTGAGCGGCGGCCAGCGCCAGCGCGTCGCCATCATGCGGGCGGCGATGATGGACCCGGCCGTGATGCTGCTCGATGAGCCGATGGCGGCGCTCGATCCTTTGATCCGAAGCAGCCTGCAGGAGGAATTAAAATCCATCTTCGCAAGGCTCGGCAAGACGGTGCTGTTGGTCACTCACGATCTGGGTGAGGCGGTGTTTCTGGCCGAGCAGATCACGCTGCTGCACGAGGGGAAAATCGTGCAGAGCGGCAGCTATCGGGATTTGCTGCTGCATCCGGCCAGTCCCTTCGTGAGTCAGTTCATCAAGGCGCAGCGCTCCCTGCCAGAAACGGGAGCCGAGCCGTGACTCGCGCTGCGATCGAGACAGGGGCGTGCCCGTGCAGGGCGCTCGTTACGTCATATTCGGTGGATCTCGAACACAGAGGTGAGGCTCAATGCGTTTGACTCCCTTGCACCCGCTGTTTGGTGTCGAGGTACATGAGGTGGATCTGCGGACGGTCCGCCGGACCTCAGGCTACGCGGAGATTCGCGAAGCGTTTGAGGAGCATTCCCTGTTGCTATTCCGCGGGCAGAACCTCGATGACGAGGCGCATTTGTCGCTCGGTGCCCTCTTCGGTCCGATCGAGGATCGGTCGATGGGATTGAATGGTCCGAAGCCCCGCATGTCCAATGTCTCCAATCGCCTAGAGAGCGGGGAGATCTCCGCGCCCGACAGCGCACACACGCTGGATCTCATCGCCAATCAGCTCTGGCATACGGACAGCACGTTCCTGCCCGTACCGGCGCTCGCGAATATCCTGGCCGCGAGGGTCCTGAGCTCACGCGGCGGCGAGACCGAACTGGCATCCACCCGGGTGGCCTGGCGTGAATTGCCGGGGGCGCTGCGCGCCCGGGTGCGCGCGGCGGTGTTTCGTCATCGCCTGAGTCATTCGAGGCAGATGATCTCGCGCGAGCTTGCCACCGCGGAGAAATTCACGCGCTGGAGCGAACAGGCCTGGAAGGCCGTATGCCGTAATCCCGTGAACGGTGAGGAGGCGTTGTACATCGCCTCCCACGTCTGTGCGGTCGAGGGCTTGGACGCCGAATCCGGCCAGGCGCTCGTCGACGAGCTCATGGCGTTCATTACCCGCCCCGAATTTGTCTATACCCATCGGTGGCAGCTTGGCGACGTGCTCATCTGGGACGAGCGTGCCACGGTGCACCGCGGTCTACCGTGGCCGTACGAGGAGGAGCGCACGCTCGCCAGTATCTGTGTCTCCCTGCAGGAGATCGATGGGCTGGGGGGCATGCGGCCATGAGGTGGCTGAAATCTGAACCTGCCGAGGGCGCTGCACCGGTGACGCGGGCGGCGATTGCGGCGGCTGCTCTGCTGCTCGCCGCGCCGCTGTGCGGCGGCGCGTCGGTTGCGGGCGCGACGGACGGGATCGTGGTCGGAGGAAAAATTTTTACGGAAGGCTACGTGCTTGGCGAGATCGCGGCGCAAACCATCGAGGCGTCGTCGCAGGTGCCGGTGACGCGCAAGCTCGGCATGGGGAGCACGGGGATTCTGTTCGTGGCGCTGCAGAGCGGTGCGATCGACGTGTACGCGGACTACACGGGCACGCTGGCGGAGGCGATCTTGAAGCGGCCGGAATTGAAATCGCTGGACGAGATCCGCGACGCGTTGTCGGCAATGGGTCTGACCATATCGGGCTCGCTGGGTTTCAACGACACGTACGCGCTGGCCGTCACGGAGCAGTTCGCGCAGGCGAACAATCTGCACGGCATCGGGGATCTGGCGGCCATTCAAACGAGCGTGCGGGCGGCCTTCAGCTACGAGTTCATGGACCGGAAGGACGGGTATCCCGGTTTGGTGAGCAGCTACCATCTGAATTTCAATCCGCAGCTGGTCAACCGCATGGAGCACTCCTTGAGTTTTCAGGCGCTGGCGCAAAACGCGGTGGATCTGGTCGACGTGTATTCGACCGATGCGAAGATCAAGAAGCTGAACCTGCGCGTGCTCAAGGACGATCATGATTACTTTCCCGTGTACCAGGCGGTGTGGGTCGCGAGGAAGGCGTTCGTACAGGAGCATCCGCGGGAGTGGCAGGCGCTGCGCGGCCTCGAGGGCAGGATCAGCGAGGAGGCGATGCGCGACATGAATGCGCAGGCCGACATTCAAAAGATCAGCTTTGCGAAAATAGCGGCGCAGTTCCTGGGGGCCGCGGCGCCGGAATCCCGGGGCTGGCTGCACGAGGTGGCGCGGCGCACCAAGGAGCATCTGTGGCTGGTGGGGGTGTCGCTGCTGTTCTCGGTGCTGGTCGGTATTCCGCTCGGCGTGACGGCGGTGCGTTTTCATGCGGCGGGTCAGGCGATTCTGCTGTCGAGCGCGGTGGTCCAGACCATCCCCTCGCTCGCGCTGTTGTGTTTTCTGATCCCGGTGTTCGGCGTCGGCACCAAGCCCGCCTTGGCGGCGCTGTGCTTGTACAGCCTGCTGCCGGTGGTGCTCAATACCTTCACCGGCATTCGGGCGGTGAATCCCATCCACATGGAGAACGCGCGCGCCTTCGGCTTGAACCGGCGGCAGGTGCTGTTTCGGGTGGTGCTGCCGCTGGCGAGTCCCATGCTGTTGGCGGGCATCAAGACGGCGACCATCGTCAGCATCGGCACGGCGACGCTGGCGGCCTTGGTGGGGGCGGGCGGCTACGGTGCGCCGATCGTCTCCGGCCTGTCGCTGAACGATGTTCCCACCATTCTCATGGGCGCGATTCCCGCAGCCCTGATGGCGCTGGTGGCGCACGGGCTGTTCGAGTTATTGGGGTGGGTGTTGATACCGGCCGGACTGCGCCGGCGCGGGTAAGATGCGACGGCTGCGGTGACGCACGGAAATCACAGTTTCCTCACAAGTCGCTAAGGTCAGCCCGCAATCCCAAAGCTAATGTCGTTTCCGAGGTGCAAACGGCCGCGCGGACGCCCTCGTAACCACCCTGCGTTTGCAATGGCCGCGCGACGCACCGTTGAGGGGAACCCGAGATCCTCACGATGAAACAACAAGAGTAAGATCCGGGGAACAGAGGGCATTCTTCCGCTGGGCACGAGTTCCGAATGTCGATGAAGAGGTTGGTCACCATGGCTCTCGGCCTTACGGCAAGCGCGGCGCGCGCGGCGCCTTGGTGCTCCGTTCCCCTGCCCGTGGATGCGGCCAGACTTTCCGCGATGGTCTCCCGCCTCGAGCCGGCACTCGACAGCACGCCGCAACCGCTGAATCACGTGCATGTCGAGGGCAGCCTGCCGAATGACCATGGCCTGCACGATGCCAGCGTTCAGGCTGAACGCCAACTGCCGCTGATGCGCGATGCCGCCCTGGCCGGACGCGCCGGCGCCGGCGACGCCTATTACGAGTTGGCACAGCGCTATCTGCTCGCCTGGGCCGGAACGTATCGTCCCGATATCAATCCGATCGACGAGACGGTCTTCGACGCGCTGGTCGATACCTACGCCATCGTCAAAAGCCGGCTCACCGCCGATCAGCGCAGCCGGGTCGAAGCCTGGCTGCGCGACTGGGCGAATGGTTATCTCACCGACATGAAGCGTCAGCAGGCGTCGGGCGCCCGCAAAACGAACTACATCAACAACTGGCAAAGCCACCGCGTGAAACTGGTCACCATGATCGCCGCGGCACTGGAGGACGATGCGCTGTTCGCCGATGCACGCGCGCAGTTTTTCCGCCAGCTCGACGACAATATCCTGCCGTCCGGCGAGGTCTTCGATTTCGGCCAGCGGGACGCGCTGCACTACGTGGTTTACGATCTCGAACCGCTGGTCCAGGCAGCGCTCGCCGCCCGCAGCCGCGGCGAGAACTGGTTCACCCGCAAAGCCGATACCGGCGCTTCGCTGGAAAGCGCGGTGATGTGGCTGGTACCGTACGCGGACGGCACCAAGACGCATGAGGAATTCGTGCATTCCTCCGTGCCTTTCGATGCCGAGCGCGCCGCGGCCGGCATGAAAGCTTTCTCCGGTCAGTTCGATCCGAAACACGCCGCGACGCTGTTCTGGCTGGCCAGCGAGTTCAACCCAAGCCTCCGGCCACTGGCCGAAAGACTAGAGGTCAGGCCCCCCTCGTTCATCCCGCTGTGCGGGCAATGAAACCCGCTTCGCTTCGAAGAAAAACTGCCTCGCGCGGAGTGACGCCAAGCACTTCCACGCCGCCCGCCGCTCACCGGCACCCACCTGGAAGTCCGCGCCTTGCGCGGTGTTCTGAATCATCACGCCTGGTGGGACTGAGAACGCACGCGGTGCAACAGGTCGAGGTACGCGGGCAGGGCCACGCGCGAAAGATCAAATCGCTCAATGACAGACATCCGGGCGGACTTGCGCACGCGATTCTGCTCCATGGTTTCGATCGCAGCCACGACGCGTTCCGCCAGTGATTCGACATCGAAGAAATCCACCAGATACCCATTGACCCCTTCGGTGATGACCTCCTCCACCGGCGCGGTCCGTGAGCCTACGACCAAACATCCTGCCGAGAGTGCTTCCAGCAGGCTCCAAGACAGAATGAAGGGATAGGTGAGATACACGTGAACCGTCGAGATTTGCAACACCGTCAAATAGCTTCGGAACGGCAGCCAGCCCAGAAAGTGCACGCGGTCGAAATCAATGCAGCCGGCGAGTTCCTCGATGAGCCGCTCGCGCCAACTCAATCGACCTTCGGGCGGTGGGCCGCAGCTGACCTGATCCCCACCCACGATGAGGACGCGAGCTCTGGGCAGGCGTTGCAGGATGCGGGGCAGCGCGCGCATGAAGGTGTGGAAGCCACGATAAGGTTCCAGGCTGCGGGCGCAGAAGGTGACAATCGTGTCTCCCGCACCCAGACTCAGTCCGCCGGCGAGGTACAACCGGGCCCAGGGATTTGGTTTGACGACATCCGTGTCGATGCCTTCGTGCAACACGCTGATCCTGCTGCGGTAAGTTTCCGGGTAGCGCTGATGCTGCCAGTGAGTGGGTGTCAGCCGCCAATCGGCAGTCTCGAGGGCCATGAAATTGATCGCGTTGCGGGTCCGCAGGCGCGGTGCGAGGTCTGCCGATGGCGGGAATTCGGGATCGAAGTCGATGTCACTGTCCTGGAAGTGATAGAAGAACTCAAAGTAGCCGAGCAGCGGCGTGCTCGGCCAGACATCCTTGACGAACAGCGTCTCGCCCCATCCGGTGTGGCCGACCACGACGTCCGGCGTGAAGCCCGACTCCTTCAGGCTTTGGCAAAGGTCGGCAACGGTGTGGCCGTTCTGGACAGCGAGGTCGAACTCCTGGGCGAGAGGATGGGCCAACGAATGCATCGACGTCGGCGTGTAGCGGCAGAAGCGGGACATCTGCGACTCGGGATCGCAGCCCTGTCCGATCCCGACAACCTGGTGGCCGCTTTTTGTCAGGTGACGAACGATGTGCTTGAACTGGCCGGGAAAATCCTTGTGAATGAACAAAACCTTCATCGCGACAGACCGGTCAGACGCAAAGCGACACGAGGCCGCGGTCTTTGCCGAAGCCGAGCACCTTGCGGCCTGGCAGCGACCAGTCGGAGTTGGGGAGCGCCAATGCGGCCGGCGCCGGCATCTCGTGCCGGGGTAGACGTGCGCTCACCAATTTGCGGCCCAAGCTTTCCCAGCCCACGAAGTAAAGCACGTCCAGGCCGGCCAACTCGTCACGCCCCAACAGGGACAACTCCGGCGCGGATGACCAGGTCCTCGGTTTCACCTTATGTGGCGTTGCACGCCCGATCACATCGCTCAGCAGCTCGCCCGAGAACCTGTGGTCGGCACCGTCATTCGGAATGCGGCCGAGCGCCAGCGCCTCCGGCTGATCCCGCAAGGTTGGCGCAACGCTGCCGGGAAAGCCTTCCCGGAAGACGAGGCCCGTACAGATCGGGCTCGACTTCGGGCCGGCATCGGTAACGATGTCGAACCGCAGCCAACGACACCTCGCAGTCACCAGCGGAATCGGCAGCAGGATCGGCTGCCAGAATGTCGACGGCCGCAAATCAATGAACATCTGATGCGAGCGCCAGACCAGGCTGTGCCCTTCTGGATCCCACCAGCGAGCGACGACGACCTGCCGCCGCGGTGAGGCGGCGCCCCGCGGCTTCGGTGCCACGCAGTAGTACCAAAGGTAGAAATCAGAATCTTGGCGCCACAGCGGATCGTATCGGAAATAAAGATGCGCATTCGGGTCGGCGACCACCATGCTCTCGACCGGCGCCCCGAGCCCATAGCGCTCGGCGAAGTTGGGTAGGGAGACCGCGTTCGTTGCGGCGGGAACGGGAATGGGCGGCATACCAGGGCTCAACAGCAAGTGGGCGCGGTCCTCAAACCGGCCGACGCTCTCGCCGACAGGAGTCAACACACCCACGGCGGAGACGGTGTTATCGGGGCCGACCAACAACGTGCCTGGTGTAGTCTCGGTCGCATGCAGCGAAAGATTCGGATTGATGAAGAAACGGTCCCAAACCGACGTCGACGGAATCGTCCTTTCGATGTCATCGATGGTACGGACGCCCAGCCCGTATTCGACGTGCTGCTCGAGCCCCCATTTCCCGAAGAACTGCAGCCACCCTTCATTGCGTTCCCGCAGCCGGGAGCGATACAGCGCATAGGCTTCCGGGTGATGGTGATAGGCGATCATGGTCGGCAGGTAAGCCACTTTGAACGGCGTGTTGACCTTCAGATTCAGGTAGAAATCCTCATGCTCGCCGTTCGACTTGAACCGTTCGTCCCAGCGTGCCCCCTGTTGGAAGATCGCGCGGCGGAAAACCGCGAAGTTGAGCACCGCATCGCAAAGGAAATAGCGGATATGGCCGAGTTCCCGAACCTTGGGCGCCACGTCATACATGGGTATGCTGAACAGGATCTTGTTGGCGTGGTCGTATTGCAGGAACAGCTCCCAGCGCCGCAGCTGCTCGCACTCACCGTCGAAATCGAACAGCCGTCCGCCGACCACGCCGATGTCCGGATCCGCGTCGAGGATCCGCACTGCGTCACTGAAGTTGGTGCGCGCGTCCAAAATGAAATCGTCGTCGCAGAGCACGAAGTATTCGTCCGTGATTGCCTCCACCAGCCGATTTCGCGAGGCGGCCACTCCCGAGTCGTATGGCATGGGCATCACCGTCACATCGGATGCCCGATAGAAGTCCGCCATGATTTCAGGACGCCGCGACTGGTCGGCGACATAAATCTTGATTTCCGGCCGGTACCTGCGGATCGAGCCAATCAACCGCTGCACGACCTGGGGCCGCTCGAGCGTCGCGAACGCGAGTGACAGGGGAGGGTTTTGCATCTCAGCGGCCCACGATCACCGACTGCGACTCGAGCAGGTAGCCGAGCGACTCGAGTTGATAGACTTGGTCGAGAAAATTGCCGGCGTCGGTATCGTCGAACAGGTCAGCCCAGGCTGCGGCCGATGTGGGGACGCTGATCTTCTCCCAGTGGCGCGACTTCGTCGGCATGGCCGGCAGGTTGAGCTGCCTGCCCATCTCCTCGATATAGCGATGCAGCTTGTTCATCGATACGCCCTGCCAGAAGGAGCGGCGCCGAAACCAGGCCGTGGTCACCCGGGAAGCCGGGATGTGGTGCTGCACGATGATCTGCGGATCGTAAAAGAGCAGATAACCGGCTTGCTCGATTAGCAGGTTGATGGCGCCATCACCCGAGAGCAGCATGGAGCCCATCCGTCCGAGGTTTTCGGGGAACCCACCGACTCGTTCGAGCGCCGATTTCCGGTAGGCCGAATTGACCTCAACCAGCCATTCGCCGGGCCGAAGAAAGCGCGCTTCCGTGCTCCACTTGAGCCCCGCCGACAGTGGCCGAAGCAGCTCATCCACGAGCCAGGCGGGACGGGGCGCCTCCCAGACCGGAACGACGTCGCCGCCGATGATTCCGACCTCGGCGGGATACTGCCGAAACCGCTCGCAGAGCCGCTCGAGCCACGAAGGGTCGGGTACCGCATCGTCGTCGGTATAGGCTATGACCTCGGCCCGACTCAGCCGCGCACCCGTATTGCGGGCAATGGAAAGCCCGCCGCGCGGTTCGAAATGATAGTGGAAGTTGGCATTGCGCTCGGTGAACTCGGCGGTCCGAGCCGCCGTATCGTCGGTGGAGCCGTTATCGATGACATGCACCTCGAAGCGGCTGAATGCCAGCGACTGCTGCTCCAAGCCGCGCAGGCAGTTTGCCAGCAGCGCAGCACGGTCGCGCGTGCAGATGACGGCACTGATCTCGGGCGCTTGCATCGGACGGTTCATGCGAAGTAGCAGTTGAGGTAGTTGATCTCGAGCGAAAAGTCCTCGCGGGTATCGAACGTGAACGCCAGTTCCGGTGCCTGGGTGGTATCGAGTTCGATGAAATCAGGCAACGAAAGCCGGCCGGACGTGACCGCATTGCGCGCCTGGCTGCTGAGCGCGAAGGTCGAAAATGGATAGGTGTGCGCCTGATTGCCCACGCGCGGCAGGCGCAGCGCCGCTTCGCAAGTCAATGAGCGGTTGCTGTTGGCGTAGAGCGAAAGCTGGAAGCGCTCGGCGAGGGAGATCTCGCGCCAGTCGAGCGTCACATTGAGTGACAGCCACTCGGTCTGGCCCGAGAAGTCGAACCGCAGTGTGTTCAGATGACTTTCGGGACTGAGAGAGTGGTCCAGCTTGGGTTCCACCAGCAAGCTGAGATTTGCCGTGTCCTCGAAGGTGATTGTCACACCCTCGATGATCGCCTGATTGGGTTGGATCGTGCGCATGACGCGACCGGTGACCGGCAGGGCGAAGAGGCTGGCAAGCCGCTTCTGCGCCGTCATCGGCGCAGCAGCCTCATTCAACAACTGAACCTGTAATTTGACGAAATCCCCCACCAGAGCATCCAAGCGCGACGCGAGCTGCTGCCGGTGGTCCGCATGGAGCGGGAAATCGCGAGACCTCGGGACCACCGGCGCTGCCGGTGCGAATCCAACCACATCCGCGGCAGCGGCCGCGATCGTCCGCGCACTCGGCATCGAACTCGACAAAGTTGGCGACTCGATCCCGGGTCCCACGCTGCGAAACGGTTCGATTTCGGATTCCGGGCTGCGATAAGGCTCGACCTCGGATTCCGGGCTGCGAAACGGCACAGGTTCGGAAGTTTCCGTCTCGGCAGCGGCCGGCTCCTCGATTTTCTCCTCGGGCGGCGCGTACACGCCCGTGACCTTGCGTATGAAGGTGTCGAGATCGTCGGTGCCGTGAATCTCGATCCTCGACAGATCCAGCGGGTCGTCCGACAGCGTGCTCCTTCCGCCGTCCGACCGCACACCGATGCGATAGCCGCATTCGGCGAGCACCCGTCGCCCCTCCGGATCGCTGGCGCCCCACGGGAAGGCGATCAGGTCGACTTCCCGACCAAGCTGCTCATGCAGAGTCTGCCGCGCCCGCGCTCCTTCACGCAGGACTTCCTCCCGCGTTATGCGCAGGAAATGCTGGTGCGAAGCACTGTGGCTGCCGATCGTGATGTTCCTCGCCGCGGCGGCCCGTATCTCGTCCCATTCCATCAATCGGGGTGGGTGTGTAAGCCGATCCCAGTCGGCGACGGCGCCCGCCTTGTCAGTGACCACGAATACGGTGGCGGTGAAGTCGCTGCGCTCGAGGGCAGGCAGCGCTGATTCGAAGAAATCCTTGTAGCCGTCATCGAAGGTGATGATCACGGGACGCCCCGGCACAGGCCGCTTCGTGGCGATGTGCTCCACCCACTCGTGCAGGGAGATCGAGTGATAACCGTGGCTGCGCAAATAACGCAGTTGCTCGCGAAATCCAGCGACCGTGGTCCGGTACGGCGCCAACTCCGGCGGTCCGGTGTCGGCGATCGCGTGATACATCAAAATCGGCACCGAAGTCGTCGACTCCGTTCGCTGTGCCTCCTCGCGCGTCATCACTGCGCCGTCCCAAAGGATCGTCCGTTCGAGCTCCGGCAGAAGTTCGAGGTCGAATGGCAACGGCTCCTCCACGCGCTGCGGCACAGGGAGCGATCTTGGCGTGCTGCCCACCCGGCGGAATAGCTGGATGGAGAAGAGCGGCGTCCGCAGCTCCTTGATCAAAGCGAGTCCTTTGGCGGCGCCAAAGATTCGCCCGATCGTCAACGCTCCGAATTCGTGTCCCCAATCGAACCCGGTCCGGGTGCGATCGTCTTGGATGGCATTGCCATGCACGAGCAGCACATGTCCACCGACCTTCAGGTGCTCGGCAAATCGCTTCGCGACCTTCTCAACCTCGGCACGCGACAGGTAAAACAGCACCTCGCTGACCAAGATCAGATCGAGTTGACCCGGCAGCCGGCCTTCCACGACGTCGAGTTGCTGAAATTCGATGTGGTCGAAACTTGCGCAGCGTGATCTTGCGCGTTCGAGCGCCTTCGATGAGATATCGACGGCCAACAAACGGTCGACACGTTGCGCGACCTGTGCGGTCATGTGCCCCTCTGCGCATCCGACCTCGAGGGCAGAGCGCAGCTTGCCCGTCGGTAGCAGGCCGAGGGTGAGTCCGGCTTTCCACCGCTCATAGGCACTCGTGCCGTATTGCCACGGGTCCTCCGCGGTGAAGAGAGTCTCCCAATACTCGATCGACCGCGTCGGTGGTTGGGACGCGAGTGAGTGCGGGGTTTTCATCAATGCACCTTCATGTCCCTTAATCGTTTGTCCGGCGACGTGTCAGGTTTCCCGTGGGGGGCCGCAGCACGCGTGGAACGGCTTCCGCGTCAAGCGCGAGCGAGGATCCTCAGCGAAAAGGCTTCCAGCGGTTCATCGGAGCGCGTCCCCCGGCACGGCTCTCCGTTGCGGCAGGGAGCGGATTTTCCGGACACGGCGAACACGCATTCATAGATGATGTCGATCTTCTCGCGCAGATGTTCAGCGGGGCGGATGGCCAATCCGGTCAATGCCACATTCTTGCCGCGGCTGCCACAGAGCTTGCCTGCGCTGACCCACGGCGTCTCGCGGCGGTTCGGTCCGAACCCTTGGTACTCGATACCGTCCGGTGTGATCTGGCCGTTGGCGGTGATTCCGAACGCTTCCAGGAAACGCTTGCTGCCCGGCGTACCCGCCCAACTTCCCGCAGCAGCCTTCCCGCTTTCCTGATCGATGCAAAAGGTGATTTCGGCCGGGAGAATTGTCTCGGCAGCCGGCGCCAGAGAGTCTGGCGCCGCGTCGTTCGCCTGCGGCGCTGTGGCAACGGCGGACAGCGGCCGGTCGATTGCGGCAATCTGGATCGCGAGCGGCACCCCCTCCTGCTGCTGCGAGCGATAGGTCGTGATCACGAATCGACCGCCGCCGGCGGGGATCCTCAAGACCACTGCGCCACCCGAAGGGCCGACCCAATTGCCGCCATGGTCAGCGCCGAATATCTTCGCGGCATTCTCAGGCTTATTGTCAAATGGCGTAACCGAAGTGGCAGGCAGCGTCACGCCGCCCAGACTGACAGGCGGCACGCGGGCCGGCTCGATGGTCACCGCATAGAGTCCGGCGGCCAAGTCCAGCAGTTTGACGCTCGCCTGCAACCCGGAAATCGGAACCACAATCGGTGACGCCGCGGCCGGCGTTGCCGTGGGTTGTGGCTTGGATCGCGTGTTGCCGGCAATGACATTAAGATTTTCGGCCATCTGATTCTTATTCCGAAACTCGGACTTCCCTAATCATTGAATGCGAGGGATTGCGGTCCCTTCGATCTGTTCGATCCAAGACACACCGCGAGTTATACAACGCGTGTGCGACATCTTCAAGGCAGGCCCTTTGTTTCGTTCGACTGCGATGCACCAGCCGACAGCAAGGCAAGACGAAACTTTTCAGACGACGGGAGATTGGTTTGAAGATCCTCGCTTTATGCGTTAGCGTTCCGAGCGTATATTCGAATATAAATACCGTAACGCTGCGATGAATACCGTAACACTGCGCGGCTGATTCGAAGGATTGAAACCGTGACACCCGCTTCGACAATAATCGTCGCCCGCGAGGATTTCTCAATCCCCGGTGCGAATCGGGATTTAACAGAACACCGGGATCAATCGAGAGATGAAAAGCGGCGATTTTTCGATCTGCTTCGAGAATCCCGTGCGGATGTGGTCGTCCTCAATCTGACTGTCACCGAAGGGCGGGGCGTCGAAACCATTCAAGAAGTCCGAGAGCACAGCGGCGTGCCGATTCTGGTCGTCTGCGCAAGCGCCGATCCCCTCACGTCCGACTATCGAAGCGCCGGGGCCGCCGACTGTCTGCATCCGCCAGTTGACATAAGGCAGCTCAACCGGACCATCCAGAATGTCATCCGACCGGCGCAGCCGACGAGCGAAGCGAGTCCACGCAACAGCGAGGTATACAGGTTTCAAGGCGTCACGTATCGGCCGGACCGGCAAAGTCTTGCAGGGTCGGAGGGCGCTGTCGTGCATCTCACGAGCGCCGAGAATCACGTGCTCGCGCATCTGGTCTCGCACGCGTGGGTGGTCTGCAGCCGCGCGCAAATTGCCGAGTCCGCTTATGGTGATCAATCCGTCGCCAAGCAGCGCAGCGTCGCTCGAGTGGTGAGTCGGCTGCGTGACAAGCTCGAACAAGCCGGAGGGCCGGGTGCGCACAAGCTGCTCAAGACAGAGCCGCGGCAGGGCTACGCACTGGTCGCGGATGTCGTCAGTTTTCCGTTGCCGCAGTCCGGGGAAGCCTCGTGAGATCCGAATCCAACGCACTGGCGAGTGTCGCGTCGAAGCCGGGTCGACGGCCGGTGGGATCCTCGCTGCTCGACTGTCTGGCGATCGTTGCCCGCGACCGGGGCGTGGAGTTGTCGGTGCCGGCGGTGCTGCGCGCGGGGTTGTCCGGGCCGGGGCCCATCGGCAAAGAGCAGATCGTGCAGATTGCCCGCAGCATCGGGCTACAGGCGTCCATCACCCGACTGGGCGCCGGCGACTTTCCAAAGCTTCGGACTGCACTTCCGGCCATCGTCCTGTTGGACAGCGGTGAGGCGATGGTTCTGTTGCGGGTGGCCGGACCCCGCGACGCGCTGGAACTCTATCTCCAGGATCCGAACGCCGCCGCGGACACCGTGCTGGTCGTCGACGCCGGACGCCTCCTCGAAGCATCCTCCGGCGAGATCATTCTCATCAAACGCGATTACCGCGGTGCCGAAGAAGACCGGCCATTCGGCTGGGGGCTGATCTGGGCGGAGATAACCCGTGACAGGGCCCTTTTCCGAGACCTCATCCTCAGCGCGTTTCTGATGGGACTGCTGGCGCTCGCGCCGATCTTGTTCTGGCGGTTGCTGGTCGACGTGGTGGTTTATTACTTCACCTTGAACACGCTGGTGGTTCTCTGCCTGTCGATGCTGGTTCTTATCGCGTTCGAAATGGCGTTCGGATTCCTGCGCCGCTACCTGATCCTGCATGTCTCGCGGCGCGTCGAAGTCAATCTGGCGACTCACATCTTCTCGCGGCTGCTGCGCCTGCCGATGGAATTTTTCGAGCGCAGCACCGCGGGCGAGATCACCCGGGACGTGCACGAAGCCGGGATAATCAGGCAGTTCGTGTCCGAGAACGTGCTGGGTACCGCGCTCGACGGCATGGTGATTCTCATCATCCTGCCGGTGCTGTTCTTCTTCAGTCCGCTGCTCACCATGATCGTCCTGCTGTTCGGCGCGCTGGTCTGCGGCTGGCTGGTGCTGATGTTGCCCGCGGCCCGTCGAAGAGCGTCGCTCACCCGTCAGGCGGACGGATCGGTGGGCGCGTTTCTGGTCGAATCGATTTTCGGCATGAGGACGATCAAATCCCTTGCGCTCGATTCGCGGCGCGAACAGGGCTGGGACGTGCTCGTCGCGAAAGCGGCCCGACTGCGGCTCAAGGAAGGCGCATTGGTCAACCTGATTCAAACGGTCGTCCTGCCGCTCGAGCGGTTCATGACGACCGGTGTTTTCGCGATCGCCGTCTATCGTATCGTCACCACGGGGGACACGGTTCTGGTCGGCGCCCTGGTGGCTTTCATGATGCTCACCATGCGCCTGGTTGCCCCCTTGAGCAGTCTTGCCATGTTGATTCCGGCCTACGACGAAGCGCGGAACGCGGTGCAATCGATCGCCAACATGGTGAATCAGAGGCCGGAAGAAGGACGTGGCCGGGGTGCGCGCGGCCGCATCGCGGGCCGCATCGCATTCCACAACGTCCGCTTTTGCTATCCGGGCGCAACGTCGTCCGCGCTCGACGATGTGTCGTTCGCGATTCCGGAGGGGACGGTTTTCGGTATCGTCGGGCGCAGCGGCTCGGGCAAGACAACGGTGACCCGGCTGCTGCAAATGCTGCATTCCAACTATGAAGGTCAGATCAAGATCGACGATTACGAGTTGCGCTCGATCGATGTCGATCACCTGCGCTCGAACGTGGGGATCGTGCTGCAGGAGAATTTTCTGTTTCGAGGGACCGTGCGGGAAACCATCGCGGCAGCCAAGTCGGATGCCACGTTCGAAGAGATCTGCCAGGCAGCACGGCTTGCCGGAGCGGAAGAGTTCATCGAGCGCATGCCGCAGGGCTACGAGACGTGGATACAGGAAGGGTCACCCAATCTTTCCGGCGGCCAGCGACAGAGGCTGGCGATCGCGCGGGCGCTGATCACACAACCCCGCATACTTATCCTCGACGAGGCCACCAGCGCGCTGGATGCGGAAAGCGAGGCCATCATCAATGCCAATCTGCTGCGCATTGCAAAGGGCCGCACCCTGGTTGTAATTTCGCACCGTCTATCGTCGCTGGTGCATGCCGACGCCATCATGGTACTCGAGCAAGGAGGCGTCGCGGCGCTCGGCAAGCACGAAGAACTGCTGCGGGAATGCGACATTTACCGCTCGCTTTGGAATCAGCAACACCGTCATCAGCAAGCGCACAGTCCGCATGAGCAAATCAGCATCCAGCCGCGCTCTCGCGCCCGCTGAGAGTTCAAATCGCGGTTTGATCCGCAGGTTTCAGTCGGAAGTGGCTGAGATCAACGAGGAGCGCGTCCCGCGGCAGCTGCGCACCACGCTGCTGGCGCTGGTCATCATGATGGGTTGTCTGGTGCTCATCACCGTCGTGTATCCGATGGATCGTGTCGTGAACTCGATTTTCGGCCAGATTGTGACGACGGAGCCGACCGTGGTCATGCAGCCGTTGGACCCTTCGATCATCAAGTCTCTCGATGTCGAGGAAGGACAGCACGTCAAGAAGGGCCAGTCTCTCATCAGCCTCGACCCGACATTCTCCGCGGCTGACGTCGCGGGGTTGCGTGCGCAGCTGGCGAGTCTCGCACCGGAGATAGCCCGATGCGAGGCTGAACTCGCGGGCTTGCCGTTCAATTACGTTTCGGACAGCAACGATGCGTCCGCCTCCTTTCATGTCGAGAAGCAGCGCGCCCTGTTTGCCGAGCGCAAGTCGCAGTTCGATTCGCAGGTACGGGCATTCGACCAGCAGATCGCCCAATCCGAAGCATTGATGCAGCACGTGCGCAACGACGCGGTTCGATACGGCGATCGCGAAAAGCTCAATGCCGAGCTCGAGACGCTGTATACCGAACTGGTTGCGCAGCAGCTCGAGAGCCGCGTGATCCTGTTGCAGGCCGTGGACCAGAAGACGGAATTGCTGCGTCAACTCGAAGCCTCCGAGAACACTCTGAAGGAGACACAGCACGCCCTGCAGAGCGTGAAGGAGTCGCGGGACGCCTTCATCGAGCAGTGGCACGCGCAGACCAGCCAGGAATTGATCACGGCCCGCACGAACCATGACACCATCACCCAACAGCTCGAGAAAGCGGTGAAGCACGATGAGCTCGTTCGGCTGGTGGCACCCGACGATGCAATGGTGCTGCGAATAGCGAAACTGTCCGTGGGGTCGGTGGTGCAGCCAACCGATACCCTGATCGAGCTTGCGCTGCTGCGATCGCCGCTGGAGGCGGAGATTTATATCGACCCGCGCGATATCGGATTCGTCCGGCCCGGGGACAACACGACGCTCAAGCTGGACGCCTATCATTTCGTCGAGCACGGCTGGGCGGAAGGCAGGTTGCGTTGGGTCAGCCAGGGAACTTTCATCACGCCGACGCAAGGAACCGGGGGGATGATGGTTCCGGGCGGAACCTCACCGGGAAATGGCGTCGCCATGCCGACATCGGCAAGCGAGACGGGTCAGACGATCGCGCCCTTCTACAAGGCCCGCGTGACGATCACCAAGGCCGATCTCAAGAATGTGCCCGCGGACTTCCGGCTGGTTCCCGGGATGACGCTCTCCGCCGATGTGCATGTGGGGACCCGCTCCGCGTTCTGGTACATCGTCCGCGGGGCTGTGCGGGGCTTCAGCGAGGCGATGCGCGAGCCCTGATCGTGCTCTACTCGAATAGCGGATCGAATTTCGCCCTCGAGGGCGAAGCTGAATGGCGCATCTGGTCCGCTCCGCGGCGATTCTACGCGAGGTTGCGGTTGCTTCTCGGCGCGCGCGCGGATTCAGGGGGAGACCTCATCAGGGCGTTCCGTCATGTGCGCGCCGCCGCCCGAGCCGGGTTCGTCGAGGCGCAGTTCCGGTTGGGCGGGTACTATGAGAGAGGCCGGGGGATCGCCTGCTCGCCCGGCGACGCCGCCGAATGGTACCGCCGGGCCGCCGTGAAGGGACATCCGGGCGCACAGTTCAGTTTGAGCCTCATGTACCTGCATGGACACGGGGTCCGCCGAACGAGTGCCTGGTATCGCGCAGCGAGGCGGTTGAATGAGGGTGTTGCCGTTCGCAACTGCCAGGCGCTATTCCCACACGGTATCGAGATTTCCCGTGATTACACCGAGGCTCTGCGCTGGTCGTTGGCGGCCGCGCATAACGGCCGGCTCGAGGCGCAAGCGAACGCGGGCCTGCTGCTGCTGCAGGGCCTGGGTTGTGAAGCCGACTATGCGGAGGCGTTGCGCTGGCTCTCGATGGCCGCTGATCAGGGGAATGCAGAGGCGCAGTACGGCATGGGCATGCTGCTGGATCGCGGCCTGGGCGTCGAGAGAGACCCCGAAGCGGCCTGCCGGTGGTACGAAGCGGCTGCGGCCCAGGACCACACTGCAGCGCAGGCGGCGTTGGGCTATCTGTATGGGTTCGGCGAGGCGGGTAATCGCGATCCTGAGCGGGCGAAGCAACTGCTCGGCCAGGCATCGGACCGTGGCAATTCCGCCGCGCCGTACTATCTGGGCATGCTGCTTTTCGAAGACGACCGAAACCGGGGCGATCTCCTGGAAGTTGAGGCGTGCTTCCTGCGGGCAGCGCAACGGGCATACGTGCCCGCCATGGTTGCCCTGGCAAATTTCTACCTGCGAGGTGAGCTTGGCAATGCGGCCACCGACCGGGCGGAAATCTGGTTGCGCGCTGCTGCCGAGGCGGGTGACGCTGAAGCGCAGTTCCAGCTCGGCGCGCTCTACGCCGACAGGAGTGGAGAGCCGGGCGCCACCACGGCGGCACTCCGCTACTACCGCCAGGCAGCCGATCAGGGTCATGCGTCGGCCCAGCACAACTGTGCCGAGATGCTCCTGGCCGGCGGCCACCCTCGCGCCGCGGCGTTGTGGTTTGCAGCGGCCGCGGCGCAGGGAATCGCAGAATCGCAGTTGATGCTCGGAGACCTCTACGCCAGCGGCCGCGGTGTGCCACGTAGTCTGCAACTTGCGCGCGATTGGTACGAGAAGGCTGCGAGCAATGGACTGCGCCGCGCCACGCCGAAGCTTGCCAGGTCAACTCGCCTGCTGCTCCCGGCCCGCTCCCATCCGGGCGGCGCCGATGCGGTCCAGCTGGCGGTCTGGAACCTCGATGACTTGTCCTTGAACCGGGCGTTCGGGAATGTTTCCGGATATGTCGAGACGCTTGCAGCACTAGCCAAGCGGGGAATCGTCAGCCTGATCGGCGCCAATGCATCGCTGACCCGGGTGCAACCGCATCTCGTGCAGCATGGCCTGTGGGAGGATTGCGTATTTCCGCTCCCGGGACGCGAGGTTGCGCTGAGGGAAATCGTCGCGATCGCCGAGGCCGCAATCATACCGACCGGAAGCGTCCTATTGATCGACGACGACCCCAAGAACCAGGCTGAAGGGGCCAGGCGGGGTCTGCAGGTGGCCGCATCGAGCATTGCATCGCAACTGCTCGCGGATCCCCGTATCGCCGGCAACGACGATGCGACACTGCTGCCGGCCGTCCGCTCGGTCCTGATCGAGGAGACATCTGTGACCCACGAGGTAGATGGACCGTGGTACCGTGCCGCGGCGCAAGCAGGAGATGCCGAGGCGCAATCCATACTGGCGTGGGCGCTGTTGACCGGGGACGGTTGCGAGGCCGACGCGGTCTCGTCATTTTCATGGTTCAAGAGGTCGGCGGAAGCCGGTTTCGTGCCGGCGCAGCTGCAACTGTCAATCATGTACCGGGATGGAGTGGGTGTGCCTGTCGACCAGAACCTGGCATCCAAATGGCTCACGCGAGCGGCGGATGCCGGCAACGACGAAGCGCGGGAGCTCCTCGAAGCGGCGTCCCGCGATTCGGGCACTGGCGCAGAAGGCGCTCAGGGCACTGGTACAGAAGGCGCTTCTGGCCCTGATGCAGAAGGCACTCCGGATACGCCGGACCCTGGAGCAGAAGACGCTCCGGGACCTGATAGGGACGCTGAAGCCGCTGCGGGCTCTGACATAGAAGGCGCTTCGGGTCCGGGCGCAGAAGCCGCTCCGGACCCTGGCGCAGAAGGCGATCCGACCGTGGGAGAGTTTCCCTGGTATCGCATTTCCGCCGAGGCGGGAGATCCCGAGGCCCAAAGCATCCTCGCCTGGGCCTGCCTGACCGGCGACAACTGCGAGCAGGACGAGGTCATGGCCGCATTTTGGTTCGAGAAGTCGGCGAGGGCCGGCTTCGTGCCGTCGCAATTGCAACTCGGTTCGATGTACTACGACGGAGTCGGTGTACCGCAGCGTGCCGACGAGGCGGCAGCCTGGTTCCGGCTCGCCGCGGAGGCCGGGGACGGCGAGGCTCAGTTCCGTATCGCTTGCATGCTGTGGGAGGGTGAGGGTGTTGCCAGCGATCGCGCGGCCGCTCGTGATTGGTACCGGAAAGCGGCGCAATCCGGGAATGCCGATGCTCAGGCATTCATCGACCACTCAAGGGTGGAAAGCAGTGCGACGGGACAGAGCCAGGGCGACACGGCGCAGGTCGCACCATCTTCTCGAGAAGGTCATGGCGAGTCTGCGCAAGTCGCCCCGTCTTCTCGAAGCGTTGCAGGTTCGCCCGCTGAAACCGAGGCCGTGCGTCTGGTCATTTGGGATCTCGACGACACATTCTGGCGGGGCACGCTTGCCGAGGGCGGCATCGAAGGGTATCTCCAAGAGAACCACGATCTGGTCGTGGCGCTGGCCGCGCGCGGGATCATGAGCTCGATTTGTTCGCGCAACGATTACGCCGCCGTGCGCGGCGTGCTTGAGGAGCGCGGGCTCTGGCAGTACTTCATCTTCCCGAGCATCGATTGGACCCCCAAGGGCCGGCGGGTCGCGGCAATTGTCGAATCTGCGCAGCTGCGCCCGCCCACCGTGCTGTTTCTCGACGACAATCCCCTGAACCGTGCGGCGGTGGCCGCGGCCGTCCCCGGAATCCAGACCGCGGGCCCCGCATTGCTCGCAGGCATGCTCGACGATCGGCTGTTCCACGGCAAGGATGACCGCAAACTCAGCCGGCTCGCGCAATACAAGCTGCTCGAGCAGCGTCAGGTCGAACGGCAGGCGACTGAAGGTGGAGACGAGGAGTTCCTGCGCCGTGCGGATATCCGGGTGATCATAGACACCGATATTGCCGGCAACATCGACCGCGCGATCGAGCTCATCAACCGGACCAACCAACTCAACTTCACCAAGCGACGGCTCCCGGAATCACCCGAACCCGCTCGTGCCCAATTGCGCAAGGAGTTGAGCCCGTTCTACAGCCATGCCGGTCTGGTCCGCGTGATCGACAACTATGGCGACTATGGCTTCTGTGGCTATTACCGATTGGAAGGCGATACGTTGGTGGATTACTGCTTCTCTTGCCGTATCCTTGGCATGGGCGTGGAGTCCTGGCTGTATGAACGGCTCGGCCGACCATGGCTTGCAGCAGTGGGCGGGGTGCTGACCGACCTCACTCAGCCGTGCCGGGTCGACTGGATCAGACTGTCCACCAACGATGGCGCAGCTGTGGCCGTCGCGGAACGCGTCATTCCCGAGGTCCGGTTGCGCGGCGGCTGCGAGCTGGATGCACTCGCGCATTATTTCCGGCTGGTCGCCGAGCATGTGCGCTCCGAGACGAATCGCAGCCGACCCCCTTTATTCGTCCGCATGGACGCCACGGTTCAGCTGCTTCCTGCGCTCGACGGCATGGCCCCGTCGTTCCGGGACGCCGCATCACGGCTGGGCTTCGCTGCGGATGATTTCGAGAGTCGGTTTCTGGCACCCGTCGCTGCTGGTTCGATCCTGGTGTATTCCCCGTGGGCGGATATTTATCAGGCGGTGTACTGGCACAAGACCGAGGGCTTTCGAATTCCGGTCAATGTGCACATCCACAGCGATCTGACGCGGATGTCAGACGAGGATCTCGCCGCCGCCTTCGAGGATCTCAAGTTGGACGAAGCGCAGCGGTCGAAGATCATCTCGATCGTCGAGACGCTGCGTTCGGAGTTCAGGTACGAGTTCCACACGCCACTGCGCATTGCACTCGACATCATTCGCCGGGTGTTCGAGCGGATCCCGGCGGGGGCACGACTGTACTTCATTCTGCCGCACGAATGGTACAAGGAGGGTGACAGGCTGCTGCCGCGGGCGGTGAAATACAACCAGGCGGTGCGGCAACTGGCGGCTCGTTATTCGGCAGTGACCCTCGTGTCGATGAACGACGTCGTTCACGGCGAAGGCGAGATGCAGGACTCCTTCGATCATTTCGATCGCGTGGTCTATTTCCGCCTGTACCAGCGGATCATGGAGGCGATCGGAGTCGGTCAGGTTTTTTCCAGACCGGTAGTCGCCCCCTGATAAAGCTGCAGATGCCGTCGAGCCGATTCGGCCATGCTCATCGGGTTGCGCATCGTCGTCTGGAGCTTCTGCCAGAGCCTTCGATCGCGGGCGACGCGCAGCATCAGGGAAGCCAGTGCGACCGAGTCCCCGAGAGCAAATTGAAATCCGTCCCTCCCCGGCCTGACCTTTTCCTTCATGCCGCCCGACGCGCTGCAGAGAACCGGACGCCCGTGGCTGAGCGCCTCCTCGATGACCAGCGGCGCATTTTCCCACCACAGCGAAGGCACCACCACCCAGTCGACCGCCTGCATCAGTGAGCCAAGATCCTCAGGCCGGTATGGACCCAAGAAGCGTACGCGCCCGGGTTGCCGGTCGATGAGTCCTTTGATGAGCGCGATATAGGACGGATCGTTGGCCTCGAAGTTGGCACCATGGATCGTCAAACGGATCTCCGGCATGTCGAGCGCGGCGCGATCGAAGGCTTGCAGGAGGCAATGCAATCCTTTGAACGGATGAATCTGACCGAAAAATCCGAAGCTGCACGGGAATGGGTCTCGCGGCGGGTCCGCCGACGCCGACCCTCCTTGCCGCCGATCGAGCGTTGGCTGGCAGCCTATCGCCGGCTCAACCCCATTCTCGATGACGAGGATGCGCTTGGGGTTGATGCCCCACTCCACATAGCGGCGGCGCAGAAAACGGCTCGGTGCGAGCAACCGGTCCGCCTGATCGAGATGGTGACGCAGGCGCAGGCGTCTGCGGGCAAATGCCTGCGCTGCGGTGCCGGGGAAGCAGGCAGCGCAAGCACCGTCGTCCGCTTTTTCGCACAGGGTGGCGGGGCGGGTCTTGACCATTAATCCGTGGTGATGGCAGATGGCCCGATATTCGTGGAGTGTGACGAAGATTTTCAGCTCCTGGCGCACACGCCGCAGTGCGCCCAAGAGTTCAATCCCGATGTTGATGTAATGATGAATGTGTACGACATCAGGCTCGAGCGCCATGATCGCTCGCGCGAGAACGATTGAGGTCTCTTCCCGGTACGAAAGCAGGAATGCATCGAATCCTCTCGCCTGAAACAGGAGCTCGTCCGCCCGGTCGCTGTGGGTGGTGACGATCGGAGCCCCGCCTGGGTCTTCCGAAGGCATCCAGGCCAGGAATGTAGCCTCGAGATCTGGATATGTACGTAGGTGCCGGAAGAGGGCGTAGGCCGCACGTTCGCCACCTCCGATGCTCAAATCCGGATGGCCGTGAGAGACGAAGACGATCCGCAGGCGGCTCGTTCTCGAGCGCCCGCTTTGACCTAGGGACATGATAACCGCTAACTCAACCAGCTCTTAGGCCCACCATCGGGTGGGAGACAAGCGACCTTGACGCGCCGGCAGCCCTCAATTGTTGGGATAATTGGCGAGAAGCTTGCCGCCCCCCGAGATCGAGCCATCGTTGCATGCCTTGAAGGTGGAGTAATCGGTTGGCTCGAAATGCTCGTGATCCTTGACGAGATGGCCTGAATTCGAGTCGATCCCCCAACCTACGATGCCAAGGCGCAGTGATTGCAGATATCGAATCATTGCCAGGGCCGTCGCCGGCATGTCCGCATTTTCACACGTCCCGCCTGATGGAAGCGAGTTCCACTCCGTTGCAATCATCGGGTACTTTCGAGCCTCAGCGCCAAATTGCCTTTCCCAATCTTTGTCGGAAGCAAACCAGCCCTTGGCGAAGTACGGGTGAACGGCAAGAGCGAGGCGATCGCGGACCACATCGTGCACCATCGGAAACAAATCCGTCATGGAGCGGGCATAGTTCAACCCGTCCAGCAAAAGGATGTTATTCGCTCCATCATGGCGGATGCCGTCGATGGCGGCCTGCATGCCGGAGGCCCAGATCGAACGATCGGGACTCCCCTTGCATGGTTCATTGTATATCTCCATGAGCACGCCCTTGTCATTCGCCAATTTGGGAGCCAGGGTATGCCAAGCCCGGACCGTGCTGGCATTGGGCATGCAAGGAAGATCTGCCAAACCGCTCGGTGCCTGGGCATTTATTACGGCGATCACCACGAATCCAGCCTGACGGGCCAGTCGTATCGCGTCAACCACCTCAGCCAGGTACTTTGAATCGTAGATCGAGGAATTCGGATCCAAAGCGGGCTGACTGAAATCGAATCGAATCGTATTCGCGTGAAACACGCTCTTCACGGCATTCAGTTCAGCAGGTACCCATGTTGCTCTCATCTTTGTCGCAGTCTCATTCATCCAATGCGGCGCTGATTCGATATCCATCGGCCGATCAAACGCACTCACGTGAACACCTTTTGCAATCCAAGGCTTGCCATCGTCATAGAACAATTTGCCGCTGACCGAGATATTCTGAGCATGTGCCGGAAGGCTGAAGAGGATGATAGCCAACAGGGAAAGAGTTGACGCTGCTGCACGTCTGCGTTTGCGCCGGCAAGCGAATGCCAAGGGTACGTCGCCGCTTCGCTGTGGAACCGGGCTGTACTGACGTTCAGCGCGTGGACGCACAGTTGACAATCCATACCTCGAGAGTATTGATAACCCAGCATGATCCAATGTTTACCACAGCATGTAAATGCGGGTGGTCATTTGGACCGGCGCTGACATCGGCAAGGGAATCTTTGGTTCGAATGCGGTTCCTGCAATAAGTAACAACGACCATGGGTGAGAGTCAAATGAACGATGTACAGGCCGTGAGCAACAGCGAATCCTGGCTCGCCCGGCCGATTGCGCGAGGTCAGACGACCACGCCAAACTCTGCAATCCTGGCTCGCCCGGCCGATTGAAAATGTTCGAATAACGACTTCAGTTTGAAATCATGATTGAAATCGACCGGCCCCGCCCAGTGGACGAAGAGCACCTTGCCACCGTCCGACGAGGTCACCTTGCCATCCAGCTCCTTCAGGCGTCCCGCATACCAAACCTGCGGTGATATGTGCGGGTACAGCCTGTGCACTTCGCCCACCCGCAAGGCCAGCATATCGACGATAAAATTGGTGGCGGGCTGCGAGTAAACGCCGGATGCGCGCATCTCAAAGTAGAGCGCCTTGTTCTCGATCAGGATGTTGTAGGCCTTGTTGCCGATGTTGCGCGGATCGAAGGCGAAAAAGCCGTCGCTGAACCTCTTTGACCTCGCGAACTGCGGGTGGGTCCTGAACTTCTCGTTGTACACCCATGGATCATTGTTGGTTGCCGTGCAAATGAAATCCGTCGAGTGATCAACCAGTTTCTCCGCGATGAAAGAAAGGTCCTGGAGAACCACCGTGTCCAGGTCGATATAAATGATGGCCGGATCATCAAGGTCGAAAATGGCGAGCTTTCTGAGCCTGTTCATGTATTTTTGCTCAACGCCCGGGTGAAACTCGTGAGCCAGGCCGTCCCAGCGCCCGGTGTCCAGTTGCAGAATGTCGAAGTTGAAGATGGGCGCGAGACGTTCCATTTTCCGGATATCGTCGGCGAAGGGAATCATCGCCAATCGAAGCAGCGGATTATGGGCCCGAAAGCTTTCGAGAAATGCCAGCGCCTGGGCGAATACGGCATCATTGCCCATGAAGACCACCCGCGGTGGGACGAGAGTCGCCGGCGCGGTCATCGAACGACGTTCTGCAGCGGGGCGTCAACGCCGGCGGCCGGCCCGAGGCCGATCCACTTATTCTCTACCCGCCTGAAATGCTCGGTCGGATCGTACAGCGGCACATGCAACTTCAAATCGGTCCCGGTCAACGTGCCCAGGGCTTGGGCGAGGGAGAATTCGGCGATGAGGGCGGTGTACTGCGCGGTGGTCCGCGCAATCTGGGCCTGGATGAGAGTCTGCTCGGCCACCAAAACGTCGGTGATCGTCTTGCGCCCCAGCACCTGTTGCTTGCGTATGCCGTCATAGGCCTCTTCCGCGGCTCTGGCCGCGTGCGTCAACTCGGGCAGAGCATCGCGAGCTGTCTCGAGGTTATCCCAGGCCTGCGCGGTTTGCTGCACGGCCTCAACCCGCGTGTTGTCGGCAGTTTGCCGCAGCTGCTCGAAGTTTTGTTTCGCCTGCCGCGCTTCCGCATAGGCGGCGCCGCCGTCATATAGCGGGAAGGTCACCTCCAACTCGACCGCACGGTCGTTCAACTTGCCCTGGTTCACGCCTTCGATGGGCGGAACGGAGTAGCGGCTGTAGCTGCCCGCGAGTGACACTTGCGGCCGCAGTTTTCCCACTGCCGCGTCAATCGCCTTGCCGCCGGCGTCGCGCAGCGCCTCTGCGGCGACCACGGCCGGGCTCGTGGTGGCGGCGACGCTCAACGCTTCGTCTCGCGAGGCTGGAAGCGAAGGATGCAGCGTCGGCAATTGCAGGCGATCCGGAGGGTGCCCCACCACCCGCGTGTAGCCGTCACGGGAGACTTGCAGCGCCCCGTGCGCCTGCACCCGCGCTGCGGTTGCGCTCGCGAGAAGCGACTCGACCTGGAGTCTGTCCGGTCCGGTCGCCACCTCGAGTTTCAGCTGAGCATCGACGGCGGCCAACTCATCACGCAGAAGTGTCTCGCTCCGGGTGGTCAGAGAGAGCAGTTCTTCCTCGAGAAGACATCCCAGATAGGAAGTGGCGACCTGAAACAGGACTGTCGACTCGGTTGTCTCGAGATCGGCCCGTCCCGCATTCACCGTCAGTAATGCTTGCGCCACCTGCGCCACGGTCTGGCCGCCGCGATAGATCGGCTGGGAGGCGACCGCGCTCCACGAGTTGGCGGTGGAACTCGAGAGGGGCAACGCCTGCACCGGCATGGATCCCGCCACTTGGGTCGTCTGGGTTATGGTCTCCCGGCCAAGCGTACCTGTGACAGACAGCGATGGCCGCCAGTTGGCGCGCGCGGCGGCGACGCCTTCATCCGTCGCGCGCAGTCCGGCGCGCGCGGCCAGTATTTGTGGATTGGTCAGATAAGCCTGGGATAGTGCCTCCTCCAGCGTCTCGCCGTGCGCCGGATGGAATGCAAGCAGGACGATGGCGGCGGCACGCGAGCCGACGATGCACCGCACCCCTTGGCCTGTTCGATTGCGCGGAGTCAAGAGAGGGCTCCGTTCGACATCAGCTTCCTCGCCCGCAATGCTTTTGACGGCGCGGCGCGTGCGGTGCGTGCGGCGGGTGCGGCGGGTGCGGCGGGTGCGGCATAAGCCGGTTGCCGGGCACCGGCGGTCGGCGGTTCAGCCGGCCTCTGCTCGTGCAAGTGTTCGACCTGGCTCGCGCGAAAGCGCCGCTCGATGATCTGCCACAGGCGACTCCATCCCATATCCGGCTTGAACACGCTGAAGCAAAGCGGATCGCCTGCCGCTGCCCGCAGAATTTCTGCAATGAACTCGCGAGGAGACTCACAGAGCAGGATGTTGCCCCGCTCATCAGCCACGGCCCGCGGGAACGCGTGCGCATCGAGGGCGACGAAGGGCACTTCGGTGAGCGCAGCCAGCGTCGCGCAAAGATTTTGAATGCGCGGATCGGCCGAGGCTGCGATCAGCAACGCCGGCCGCTCCGTTTCCCGGGAGAGCATGTCGAACATCGCTTCCACCCGATCGGCCGCGGGCGCATCGTGGAGGATCGTCAGCCGCAAATTGCGTGCCGTCGCGGCCATGCTCAATTCTTCTTCGTAGCCGAAATGTTCCCTCGCGCCGGCTATCAACAGCAGCCTCGCGCCGTGAGGGTTCTTTTGCCAGCAAGCGAGAGCGGGCGGCAGGAATCGCAGCGCGGTCGCTTCGACCAACTCGCCCTTGCGCAGCGTACCGCCGGCCTGGTCGACCACCCAGAAATCGGCGTGGCCGGAACTGTATCCCCGAGCCTGGCGCACCGCCGCGCTGAGACCGGTGCACCACAGGTCGAGTATCGGTGCGTGTCCGAGCGCAGCCAGCGCCGATGCGAGTTCTCCCCCCCAGGGCTGGTTCAGGGAGATCACGATCTGGCTGACGCCCAGCGCCCGCAGTTCCGCATCGATTTGCCGGGTCAGGCCGGCCGGATCGAAGGGCGACGGCCCGAGGATCGGCACCTCGATCTGCAACACATCGGGCAATGGAGCAAAATCCTCGCCGGCGAGATTGGCACCCGGGACCGCGAGATAGAAATTGATCGTGCGGGTGAGAAAGCCGCAAAGCTGTGCCCATTGCGCCAGGCGTGACGCTCGCATGTTGCCGCGCGCCCAGAAAGGACAGTCGGTGATCATGACAATGCGCGAGCAACGGAGGCGGACCTTGGCGGCCAGCTCCTGCAGCGCCATGCCCGTTTCCCGACGCGCCAGCCTTGCCGACAGCCGTGATTGCTCGTTGAGCCGCCCGAGGCGCGGCGGATTGAACGCGAGCTCGATGAGGGCTCTCGATACCTGCGTCATCGACCGCAGGACGTGCATCGAGTCGAGCGCCGGAAACCCGTCATAACCGTTGGCGGTCGAGACCACGCCTTTGCCGTACGCGAGGGCTTCTCCCACCTTGATCTTGATCCCGGTCGAGTGCGCAAGCGGCGCCACGATCACATCGACCTGCGAATAGAAATCGTCGAGGTTCGGCACGCGTCCCAACAGCGAGATGACCGGATTGTCGACCTGCAGCCGCTGGCAGACGTTGCCCGCGATCAGCAGGCGCAGCGGTGGGCAATACATGCGAACCAGCGGATCGAACACGTCGAGGAACGCCCGCAGATTGGCGCTGTTGATGCTGTTGCCGGCGCCGACGAAGCCGACCGACAACCCGTTGAAACCGGTGGACGTCTGCGGCGGCACCTTCTTGCCGGTCTCGGGAAAGAAAGGCAGCGAGATCACTTCCTTGTGGGTCCACTCACGGAGGATCCTGGCCTCCGACTCCTTGATCGCGACGACGATATCGGCACGGTCGAGCGCGATCCGTTCTTGCTGCTCGGTGGTATAGAAGAACTCGGGCTCGACGCCGAGCCGGCTCAGCAGTTCCTTGCGGCCGGTGAACACATCGTGTGTCTCGAGAACCTTGGTGGTAGTGTTGGGCGCGAAAGTCAAAGCCTTCGACAGGAAGGTGTAGTTGACCAGGAACAGGTCGTACGCGCGCCGCGAGAAGATCCACTTGAGATAATTCCCGAGCGCCTCATCCCACCATTCATCGATCTCGTGATACTCGCCCTGCGCCCGGGAGTGGAATCTGTGGCCGGGACTGGGAGGAACAATCCAGAAGGTGTCCCAAGCCGCCTGCATGTCCTTGACGTCAGGCGGAATACATTCGTTCCACTCCGCCTCGACCGGGTAGAGAATGAAATCGACCGAATAGCCGAGGCCCTTGATGAAGTGGGTGGTTTGCCAGACCCGGTTGCGATTGCCGTAATCCTGGGGATGCGAGGCGGCGGGTGACAGAACCAGGGCGCGCGGTGGAGGAATCACTTGATCCGCGCCTCAGGATCCTTGCCATCGGTCATCAGCAGGGTCATGAATGCCGTGATGGCGTCGCATTGCCGCTGCAGGGTCGCGGCATCGTCCACGTCGAGCAACAGGCCGCGCATGGTGCGCATTTCGGGCGGCATGCGCAGCATGTAATCCGAGATCTTGCGCCAGCATTGGTCGGGCTCGGGTAGAGCGTTCGGTGCGTGTACCAGGGCATCCGAAATGACCTGCCATGCGACCCGGCGGCGCAGCCAGGCGGGATTCACCCGGTCCGCATGAACCTTGTGATGGACCGCGGCGCTCGGTTCGTAGAATGTGTCATACCCCAGTTCGGCTAGCCGGCGAGCCAGCGCGATCTCCTCGTTCGACAGCAGCAGCGATGAGCGCCGGCCCAGATTCTCATCGAAGCCACCTGCCTGGAGCACGGCGTCGCGTCGAAACGCGACATTGGTACCGGCCAGCCATTCGTTCTTCGCCAATGTGCGGCGGCGGTCACCATGATCGACCACGGTGAAGAATCCGCTCAGCCAAGGGTGCAGCCACGCCGGAGGTGAGCCGGGCCAGATCGGGATGACCGGACCGCCCGCGACGCCCGCTTTGGGTTCTGCGCGGAACACGCCGACCAGTGCTTCGAGCCACCCGGAAGAGACGACGGCGTCATCGTCGCAAAACGCGACGAGAGGCGCCTCGGTGATGTGGATGCCCCGGTTGCGGGCGGCCGAAAGGCCGGGAGTGGGAGCGAACTCGACCGCGGCATCGAAACGTTTGCGATGGCGCTGCCAGAACGACTTGCGGCCTTTGAGATCGGTCGAGTTATCGACGACGAGAACGTCGTACTCGGCGCGCGGCAGCGTCTGCTCCATGAGGCTTGCCAATGCGTCCGGCAGTACATCGTAGCGGTTCTGCGTGCACACGATTGCGCAGATGGCCTTGTCTGCCAACGGGTGCGCCGCGTCCATGCTATCAGCTCGCCTCGAAGGTATAGAACTTGAACCCCAGCCACGTCGCAGCCTCGGGGCTCGGCTGCTTCTTCTTCGGCACCAGCTCCCCGAGCAGGAAGCTCGCTACGGCCAGCCGTGTATGCACCCGCTTTGGGATGGTCCCCACGAGGCAGCTCCCGTTCTCGTTTTCTTCCATGCTCAGCCGGATCGGCGCGTAGTCGACGAAGCCACGAACCTGGCCCGTAATATCCTCCGTCGTATCGCCGACATTCAGGCGAAACTGCCGGTCGACGCTTCGATCGATGAAGAACCGCAATTCACACAGCGGGCCATTGCCCGTCCAACGAAACATCACGCCATGGGAATCGTACTCACGCGGATAGAAGCCGTGGGCGAATGCGCTGATGCTGTCGGCATCGATGTGCACCTGTGCTGCAAAAGGAGCCGAATCGCCACCGTTGCCCGAGCCTGTCGCGCCGCCCGCCGGATCAGCGGGTGCGGATGCGCCGCCCTGCCCGTTGGCATGCGAGAGTTCTTCGAAGATCAGCTGCAGACGCCTTTCGAGGAGCTCGACCCGCCCTAGCAGATTTTCCACTGCACGCGCCTCTTGGAATTCAACTTTGTCAGCGGACGACACACGAGGGCGGCTCTGGACTCACAATTATCGCGGGCACTGCCTGCGTTTTCGCTTTAGGACAATTATTGCCACTCTCCCTGCTTTTTGTCGATAGGGACCCTGAAGGCGCCTTGAGCTTATTGTCAAATACTCGAGCGATTGCTTCGCGTGGAGTCGAAACCGCGAGAGTTCCCGTCGCGCTGCCACTCGGTTCGCGGAATCCACTGAACTTTGGCTGAGGGTTCCGCATCGGGCCGATCGCCGCCGGTCAAATTCACCACGACCACGGAATCGCCGATCGAGGGCGAAGCGCGCGACAATTTGATCAAGCCCGCCACGGCGGCGGAGGCCGAATAGCAGGGAGAAATACCCTCGAGGTCTTCCACCAAGCGCCGCGCGCGGCGAATCTCAGGTTCGCCGACCATCACGAAATCGCCGCGACTCTCGATGACCATGCGGCGCACATGCGGGTACGCCCGTGTCGGATCGCCGCGTAAAATCGCTTCGGCGATTCCGCTCGGCATTGCCACCCGATGTTCGGGCCTGATCGTCGCGCTGCCGTCCTGGTGCGCGCGCACCATCGGTGCGCAGCTATCCTGCTGTACACATAGCAGTCGCGGCAGCCGCCGGATATGGCCGATTTCCAGCAATTCCTTGGCGCCCTTGAAAGTGCCGTAGACGCCCATGGCACTGGACACGGCTTGGACGTACCAATCGATCGGCCCGGGTGCCTGTTCGCACGCTTCGAGAAAGGCGAGCTTCAATCCTTCGCGCCGGCCAGGGTTGAAGAATCCGCCCTCCGAGGTCACGCCGTGCTCGCGCGCGTATCGATTGGCATAGTCCGCCGCGTCGACGAAACTCGCCTCGCGCATGCCGAAGTGAGTCACCTGTCCGGTCTCCGCGTGACGCACGCGGGGCACGAATTTCTCGCCCGAGAACAGCATCAAATGCATGTCGGGAAACGCGGCGATGCGGTAGGCAAAAGAGGTTGAACTGTTGCCGGTGGATGAGGCACAGAATGCCCGGACGCCACGCTCATGCAAATAGGCCAGTGCGACGGCAGCCATCCGATCTTTGGTGGTTCTTGTCGGCTGCATGAGCTCGTTCTTCAGGTACAGCGAGTTCATGCCTATCGCGCGGCCCAGGCGCGAGGCGTGCACCAGGGGTGTGTACAGCGCCGCAGGCATAAGGTGAGTCGATTCGAGGGGCAGCAAGCCGGCAAAACGAATATAGGGATTCGGCGACTCCACAAATCCGACGCGGGACAGGTCGTAGCGAACGTCCACCATGCCGCCGCATGCCTCACAGAATGGATGGAATCCGGTCGGATGAGGTCTTCCGCAATCAATACATAGATGCTGCATACCGTCTCCGCGTCATGTTATTCACCGGCCGGCACGAGCGCGTTGCCGCGGCCCGCCATCAGTTCGACGATGGTCTGCGCGATGCCGACGCTGAGCAATATGCCCTTCGCGCCACCGCCATTCGCGATCCAGGCGTTTCCCCAGCCGCCCGCGCGGGCCGCGATCGGCCGGTCAGATTGGTTGGACGGCCGCAGCGCCGCGACGTGCCGGATCACCGTGGCGCGGTTCATCGCGGGAAATATCCGCGCCGCATCCGCCAGCAGTCCGGCTCGCACGGCGTCGGTCGGCGTCACATCGAACCCGGATTTCTCCATCGTACCGCCGATCCAGATCTGGGCGTCGCGCCGCCGGTAAATGGCAACGGATTTCCATGATAGGTCATGCAGCGGCTGCTCCTGTTTGGGGAGTTGCACGAGCAGCAGTTGCCCCTTCAACGGCTCGACCGCCATCTCGATATCGAGCCACGATTGCAATTCCGAAACCCACGGGCCCATGGCAAACACGACTTCATCGCATGCGAGCACACCGCGTCCGGTCCGCACGCCGGTCACGCGGTCGGCGCGGCTCGTCACGCCCACGGCGGCGTCCAGAACCAATTCACATCCCAGGCGGACCGCGGCATCGGCGAGAGACCGCGTGAAAAGTTGTCCATCCACCGACCGACTGCCCTCCAGCTGCACGCCGAACTCGACGTTCTCCGCAATGCCGGGCTCCGCCCGACGCAGTGCTTCGCGCTCCAGCCAGCGCGAGGAGAAGCGTGGCGTCGCGCCGAACAGCTCCGCCGCCTGCTCGAGTGCCGCCCGTTCCGCCGCGTCGGAGCCGATCAGGATGCGCGTTACCGGATGCAGCGCGTAGCGCGCACAACCGAGCGAGCGAAGCTCCTCGGCCAGCAGGTGATGGAGCTTGAATGCGTCGAGGGCCTGAGTCAGCAGTGACGGCGGAGTTGCGTACAGCGGATTCAAGTTGCCGGCGTTGCATCCGGAGGCATGCGCGCCGATCGCGTCACGTTCGAGCAGCGTCACGGCAAGTCCGGCGCGAGCCGCTCGATAAGCGATTGCACAGCCGAGCGCACCCCCTCCCACAACGACCACCCGCCGACGCGCGGATGAACCCGGAAACGGAAACTGAGGTTGGATGTCCGTCTTCATCTTGTCTGCTGCCTGTGTGCCCGTCTTTGTCATGTCATTTACCTGGACGCTCATCCACATTTTGGCGGATGCACACGCGTGCCGCGGGCGATGGAGCTTTCACGACTGCCAGGCTTACGTTTGCAACGATGCAGCCAATTTGCGCTTGTCGATCTTGCCCGCCGTGTTCTTCGGCACCTCCGGCACTATGTGGATCTGCCGCGGGACCTTGTGCGGCGTGAGGCGGGCGCGGCAGTGGGCGAGCAGGGTGGCGGCGGCGAGATTGCCGCGCGGCACGACGAAGGCGACGACGATTTCCTCGGCGTCTTGTCCGGGGTGGCCAAGCACGGCTGACTCGGCAACCGCTGGGTGTTCGGCGAGCACGGCCTCAATTTCGGCGGGGAAGATTTTCGCGCCGCTGCGCATGATGACGTCCGAGCTGCGGCCTTGCAGGAAGATGTAGCCGGCAGAGTCGAGTCGGGCGATTTCGCCGGGGTAGTAGAAGCCACCGCGGAAGTTGGGGTTCTCCGCGATGTCGTGCAGCGGGGTGCCGAGGCCTGGTCCGCGGTAGCGCAGGCGGCCGGTGGCGCCCGTGGGGAGCGGCTGGTCGTGCTCGTCGGCGATTGTGATTTCGGCCAGTGAATGGGGTTGGCCGACGCTGTCGGCGCGTGTCGCAAAATCGCCGGGGCGCAGGATCGAGATGGCGAGGGTTTCAGCGGTACCGTAACGCTCGTGGAACTGCGGGCTGAGCTTTCGGGCGGCCCGGCGCTTTTCCTCGGCGTGCAGCGGGGCGCCGGTGCAGAACAGGGTGGCAAGCCCGGGGAGAAGGGGTTCCGGGCCGGGCGCCGCGAGCAGCTGGCGCACCATGGAGGGGACGAGGCCGGCGACGGTGATCTGCCGGCGGGTGGCGACACCGACATATTCTTCCGCGGTGAAGAGGCTGGGATAAAGCACGACGCAGTCGCCGCGCAGCAGGTGGGCGATGCAACTGTTGCGGCCGCCGCTGTAATAGAGCGGCAGCGTGCAGAGGAAGCGGTGGCGGCCGGCAAGGCCCAGCAGTTCGAACATGCCGGTGATGGCGAAATAATATTGTGCATGCGTCATTAAAATGAATTTGGGCCGGCCGGTGCTGCCCGAGGTGGCGGAAATCACGAACGGGTCCTGCCACCCGGTCGGGTAGTCGGCCGCCGGCGCCGCCGCCACCGCGGCGTGCCAGTCGGCATCGAGCGGCAGGTTCGGGCAGGACCCGAGCGGCGCCGCACCCGGCTCGACGAGCAGCGCGGCGGGAGTGAGGCCGGCGAGAAACGCAGAGTTTTCCGCCGCCTTGGCGCGCCAGTCGAGCGGGGCGGCAACGCCGCCGAAATGGCAAATGCCGAGCAGCGCGGCGACATGCGCAGCGGTGTCGCGCAGCACCAGGCCGACGCGGTCGCCGGGCCTCAGGCCCAGGCTGCAGAGATGTGCAGCCGTGCCGCGGATGCGTTCCGCGAGCGCGCCATAGCTCAGGGTGCCGCCGTCGTCGATGAGCGCCGGGGCCTCGGGGCTGACGCGGGCGAAATGCAGGATGGCGGCGGTAAGGTTCGGCATGGTGGATCTCCTGTTGTGTCGCGCCGGGCTCAGGTGCCCTACCCGACATGCGGCTCCGCGGCGAATGCATCGATCCGGGCCGCGAGTTCAGCGATCGTCGGGGCGCTCACCAGGATCGACAGCGGCAAGGAGATCGCAAAACGTTCCTGAATCATGCTGAAGACCAGCGAGGCGAGGAAGGAATCGCCGCCGAGATCGGTATAGGCGTCCTCGATGCCTACCCGGTCCATGGTCAGCACCTCGCACCAGATGGCGGCGAGTGTGCGTTCGGTTGGGCTTCGCGGCGCGACATAGGGTCGCGGCAGCGGCAGTTGCTCGCGCAGCACGAGCATCGGATCGGGGGGTGCATCTTCTGCGCTCACGCGAGGTCGAGCCAGACGGCCAGCGCGCGACTGAAATCGGCCTCCTCCACCGCGAGGCGGCGCAGCAGCGGAATGCCGGGATCGCCCGCGTTCGGGCGAAACTCGATGCCGGGCAGGTTCGCGAGGTGGTCCGCATCGGCTGCCTCGCGCGGATCGCGAGCGTAATGGAAATAGAGGACCTTGGCCAAGTGGCCGTGCACCTCGAGAAACGGCCGCAGATCAGGCAGGCCCGAGGGAACCGCCTCGGAGAGGCGGTTGCGCATGAAATTCTGTTTTTGCCGCAGACGGGTGGGGGCCTCGGGTGCCAGCCGGGTGGCGGCGGCGAAGCTGACGATACGCTCGGCCCCTAATTCAATCCCGTAACGGATTGCCGCCGAACCGCCGTTGCAGGCGCCGAGTGCGACCACGCGGCGCGCGCCGAGCCCGCCAATGATTTGGCGCAGCGCCTCAATGGCGCCGGTGTAGGTACCAGCGAGTGAGCGGATGCCGCGCAAATATCGCAGCCGATCGAAATCCTTGAGATAGACGACGCTGACCGGCCACGGCGCCATGAAACGGTCGAACAGGGCGAGCGGCATGGAGAGGGTGTCGGAGTCGTTCGAGAACAGGAGCACGGCGGTCTCGGCGTCGTCGACGCGCAGGACTTGCACATCCTTGCGCGGATCATCGATCAGGATGGGGCGGCGCCAGGTCGACTCCGGCGGAGCCTTCGCGGCAATGGCCCGCCATTCGGCCTCCTCCGGCACCGGTATAGTGCCCGGCGGCGTCGCGTCGTCCAGCACGCCCGTGCGCATCTCGCCGGTCGGACCGTAGCTGCGCAGATAGGCAAGGACCGAGGGATGGTTTGGCCACAGGCGGCGCAGCCGCTCCAATTCCGCGACAGCCTCATCGATGCGGCCAAACCAGTTGAGCAACTGCACCAGCTTGAGCGGCCAGCGTACCGTGTTCGGGTTTAATTCGGCCACGCGCCGGTGGAGCTCGATGGTGGCGGGGCCATCGCCGCGGTCAGCCGCAACCCAGATACGCACCAGCACCGCTTCGGACAGAGTGGGGTCTACTTCCAACGCGCGGCTCGCCGCCGCATCCGCCGCGTCGCGGTCGCCCGAATGCCAGCCGGCCTGGGCGAGAGCGAGCCAGGCCTCCGCGTGCGGCGCGCTCTCCTCGGCAAGGAGCGCCTCGGCCTTGGCGCGCAATCCGCGCCAGTCCTGCCGCAGCCGCGCGATATCGAGGCTCAGCCTCTGTGCCGCGACCTGATCGAAGCCGCGGGCGCATGCTGACGGCAACAGCGCCTCCGCCGCGTCGAGGAGCGGACCGGCCTCATCGGCGCGGCTGGCGCCGTGCAGCGCCCGAACCGTGCCGACCAAGACCGAAGGGTTGTCCGGATGGCGCCGGCGCAATTCTGCCCAGCATTCCAGGGCAAGCGGCCAGTCCGATCGCGCATTGGCGAGCCAAGCCCGTGCCATGGCCAGCGGCTCGTCGTCGGCGAAGCGCGGCACGGCGCGTGCCAGCAGTGCTTCCGCCTCGTTCAGACGGCCGGCGGCGCGCAACGCCTGCGCGCCGCGCAGGAACGCAAATGGATGATCGGGAAACGCACACTGCACACCGGTCCAGCGGGCGATGGCGACGGGCCAATCGGCGCGCGCGTGGGCCG
>Ga0116229_10001536_pt1 | contig 36392 bp, 26 predicted proteins | sample S1TSphgellanicum_3_FD_87313 | JGI IMG/M metagenome (GOLD analysis project Ga0116229, IMG submission 87313) | Host-associated microbial communities from peat moss isolated from Minnesota, USA - S1T2_Fc - Sphagnum magellanicum MG | ecosystem: Host-associated > Plants > Peat moss > Unclassified...
AACTCTTCCTAGTCCCATCCCGGAGCTCCAACCCGCCCCTCTACCCCTCAAAGGGTTGTGAGCTAAGGAGCGTGCTCCGACTCCTCCTTATTCCGCTGCTCTACTTGGGCTCACATTTGAGTCCCTTGAGGAGTTGGGAGTGCGTCATTTGGTGCTAGGATGAACCATGGGCAAACTCAGACTCACAAGACTCACCACGGCCCAGACTTGGAGGAAGCCATCACCTTCCCCTTTATATTATACTTTGTGCCTGGCCACAATGCTAACATTCAAATGACATTTTGTCCCCAAAGTTAAGACTCCCATGAATTTGGAAGCCTATAATTTTGTGTGCAGAACTTTGATGGGAACAATGTCTAAAGCAAAGTTACAGCCCTCATCAAGAGCTTTCCAACAGTATGTGGCATGCCACCTACACGCAAAGAATTCGAGACAATTCCCAACTTTTAATGGTCGAAAGTCAAATTATCAATTTGACTCCCGGCCTTTCTTTTGGACATAACTTGTGTTTTAAATGTCCAAATGGGTGTGTGAACCCATTTCAGATACCTACATTCTAAGAACTTTCCCCAATGAGTTTTGACCCTTGCTATCGCTCTCTAAAAATTCGCCTGTCACAGTATGGAAACCTTTTTTATATTGATTTGGCTTCCAAACTCATTAATTTTGGTGTTAATGATGTGTTAGTTTTTCAAGGGGCTAAATAGTGTTATCACATAGTTGAAAGAATAACATGCCCCCTTCATGCTAGGGGTGCATTGTGTTGTCCACTAAACCAATCTTGTTATTTAAACACTTTCCAAGTTATCATTAATTTGTTAGGTTTGCTACAATTTGTGTGAAACTATTATTGTACGTCCTTAAGTGTGAATTGGACATATGTAAGTTCACTAAATTTTTGGAACATAAACTTTTGAAGATTTTTCACAATGTCAAGACAGATTGGATCTCCATAATTTTTCATACCAAGCAAATTCTAACTAAGTATAAGACCTTGGTGATTCAAATGTTTCAAGAACAAGTGTCAAATCAATTTGCCAAGGCAAATCTAGAGCTACTTTGCAATATTGAAATACTTTTGGGTCTTGCTTGCATCATCCCTATGCTAGGATGTGTTTAAGGTCTTTTTAAGTTTGCTCAAACTTGAAATGCTTTTATTTGTGATCTTGTTAGTGTTTCAAGAGTTCTTAAAGGGATCTTTGCCAAATGCATTGTGATGAACAAGCAAGGTATGGGTGTAATGATTTTGGTCAATTTCTAGACATTGTGAACTATTGCAATGATGTTTTACATCATGTTTGGGTTATTGAAACATCTTTAGGGATTGAATATGCAACATTTTTGTTTTATGGGAAGATACATGTTGTATAAACACTACACATTAACAAGGTGTTTGAATTGGGTTTCAAGGCTGGATTGGCTAATGGTGATTGTGCAAGATGTTAAAAAACAATGTAACAATGTTATTCATGGCCTCATTGAAAAATTGTAGAAAAAAACTCCATCACAAAAAATAATGAATGCCATTAGTATTATTTATTTTTAGTTCTAGCTTCAACCAAAAGCTGAACACATATTCTTTGCACAATTAGGTATTTGAAGGCACATTAATTCATGGGAGGAACATTGGTCCCAACCAAGTGTTTATTCTTCTCTTACTTGATGAGGCTAAGTTGGATGAGCAAACATCTTTTTTCAAGATGGCTATGATGTCTAAGGTCGCAATGGCAATGAAATCACCTATAAATTGTAATCCATTTTCAAAGATGTCAACATTGCTTGTTAATAATCAAATTACTTTTCATAAGCTATCCAAGTGGCTAAAGCTCATTAAACTTTTTATGGTTATGATTTTGGGTAGTGTGGAAGATGAAAGGTGTTTTTTTATTATATTCTTCATTAAGAACAAGTTGAGAAACCGAATTGCCACACATCTGTACTTGGTACTGTGTATGTATGCACAAACAAATTATTCTCTAGATAATTTCCCATAATCTACAACAATAAGATCATGGACACAAAAGAAGGTTCAAAGGGCAATAGAATAACAATTTTCTATAAAAAACTTGTTATGCCATTTTCTAAGCCCCTTTATTGTTTCAAAATTTTACCTTTGTAGTTTGTAACTTGTTGTTGGTTTGGTATGTGTTTCTTCACAATTGGTATGTGTTTATTATTTTTACTAAATTAATAACTATGTTTTTTTTTTTTGCAAGCTTATTTCTTATTTCAATGGGTAGGATCCGTTTGGATCAAGGTTCAATTCCCCTGGGAGATTTTATTTCTAAGGTTTATATGAGATAAATTCCACTTGCTTAATATTTTGGATGCCAATTTTTTATTATGTTTTCAAAGTTTTCACCATCTTTTTACTTGTAGGAGCATATGGTTGCTCCCAAAACTGAGGGCAACAACAACCTTGTAGCCAGCAACCTTCTAGCATTAAAAATCACAAAGTAGCCTCATTTTTGTCCACACAATGGTGTGATTAAAAAAAAATCAACCTATTTTTTTAAAGGCTGCCACATGTCAACTCTGGACTGGAAAGCCCTGGCCACCTTGGCTATCATTGAAAATCCTTTTATAAAGCCCTCAAGTCTTGACCATGAAAACAGAGAAATGAGGGCAGATCAGAATCTCGGATTCGTGGCATTAGTTCTTCAGATTGGAACTAATCAGCTTGTGGTAGCAAGAAGTCAAGGATTCACTGGCTGTGGGCATGTGGTTGAAAAGGCCAAATGTTAGGATGATAGTTTTAACTGCACGCAAAGCTCATGAGTGATTATGGTCCAAGTTTGTATTGTGTTTTAGGAAGGATGCCTTATGATCGCACTTTAACTTTTCGGTCACTTTTTAGGAATCAAATGGCCTTTCAACATACAATCAATAGAGTTTTGTAAATAATCAAAAAGCACATCTGTCACAAGTTGTTTCATATTGTTTGGGGCTCATGTGAATAAGTTATGAATATTCAAAATTGAGGCATAGCATGCCCATAAGTGATTATGGCTGCAATCCATCATATTTTCAAATGTTTCAAAACCCCCAAAAGTGGTAGTTATTTTATTCTGAACTTTGTTTTGGAAGTCAGGGAATCCTGAGCCATATCTAAGGATCAAAGGTTAGAACTAGTGTTGGCAAGTTTTATTATTTAAGTAGGTCCAGGTTATTGATCAAGTTTTATGGTTTCAAGATCAAAGATTCCAAATTTTGTTGAAACCACCTTATAAACTTGATTGTGAAAATGGTCTCTTTTCAAAATTGAATTAGAACCTAAATTTTTTTGAACAGATTTACTAGGTTGATGAATACAACTTTATTATTAAAAAAATGTAAGTTTAAATTTACATTTTAGACAACAAATTGCATTTGATTGGTTATGCATTTTCTCTTATATAACCAATCTTGGGTAAATATCAGCTTTTGAACATACGAGGTATCAAATCTTTATTTTAAAATTGCCACTAGCCTAGTCTTGGTACTAGGATGGACCAAGACTGAATTTTGGCTTGTATGTGCCAGGTACATATTATATACTTGATGTTAAGATCGATACAGCCTTGGAAATAAACTGGGATTCCCACAAGTCCCTACCAGGCAGGTATCAATTAGGCTGGTATTAATCTGGTCGATTCTTTGATACCAGGACCAGTCTATATAATAGGGTTCCACCCCCATACCCACCTAATACAACAAAATCAAGGAATGACCCAACACAGCTGCATGCCTTTTGACCAAAGATAGGTAAATTTGAATATCATTCATATAATTTTCCAGGTACGATTTCTGGAAGATTGTGTTTTTAAAACGTTTAAGAAATTGTTTTCAATATCTTGGATGTGCATCCATCTAATTCTAATATCTGTTAGTCACTGCATGGTGGATATAGAGCAACCTTATAAACAATGTGGGTTGTCAGCGTGTCATTGTGAGAACAAACATGTTTTTTTAAAGACTTTTTCAACCAAAAATTTGCCAGAAAGAAGCCATGAATAGTGGATGGCAAATGTTGTGTATTAGATGATGATCATATTTTGAGCTTTTTCTGTTTGCATGTTCTTCATACTCTGACTTTACTAGTCCACTTTCAAACAGTTCCCATCTGGCAAGTGCATATCCGAAATCTGCTGAGCTCAAACATTCGAAACAATCAGTTGGCATTTGAAATAGTCATTTTACTCATTGTTCAAAACACAGGTCCATAAGTACCAGATTGCATCATGAGCATGTCAGCATCCTATGCATGGAGAATACCACATTGCTAGCAACATATGCAGGGATAATAGAATCGTGGGCTTATAAGGTATGTCATCAGCATACAACACAGAAGTGTGGATAGGAGATCCACACATCTCAGATTTATTTGTTCTAAATAAATTTTGATGTAGGTGGTGTTGTACATAGAGTTTGTAGAAGCAATGAAAAATTTATTGTTAAGTTGTTGGGCATTGATGGCGACCAACCATGAATCCCCATGTGAACTTTAGGCGAACCAACTTAACATCATCCGTTACATCACCTTCATGTAAGCTTTTATGTAAGTTTCTGTATATGCGGAGTGTTTTCTATCAAATTCTGACAAGTCATGTTGGTGTCAACTGTGTGCATCTCAGCTCGTAACTGGCAGATGGTCGCTGGCTATCAGTGATTTTTTTCCTGGTGAATTCTTCGCATATTGATGAAAACTCTTTTCAAACCATGAAAAATAAGTTTTCTTGGGGTTTTCTAGTTGCCATATCCCAAAATGAAATAACTCAATTTTTTAAAATAAAGATTGTTAAATTATACACGGAGTCCAGTAGGTATCCAGATATAAGAAGGACGCTTAATTTTCCTTAATCTCATTTTTTATAGCTGGATTTGGCTAAATCCGCTTGTGGATGATTGCCACCCTTAGTTACATGGCACCAACCCATTCCATGTCATGAAAATCCATGAGCATTACATGCATATCATGGCAGGATACCCAGCAATCATATCAATTATGTAATGTGATGACATCCATGTGTAACCCTATTATGATTTCAAATTTTCCTAGTGACTAAAACGACCTAAAAACCTAAAAATGGACCCTACAACTTTAAAAATCTGCAATGGAGGTGGAACCCTTATTTACTGTAGCTCCCCCAAAACTTGAGAAACCCTTTAATTTCTGTATATAAAGATGACAGCCACAAAATTCAAGATCCACTCCCCTTAGCTGACCTTTTTGTGGATGAACAAAGTATGTTCTCTCAACGATATTTTCCAATCTATGCCATCCAATTTTCCAATATTTAATATGCAAATGACATATTATGAATTTTTTCCTAGGACATAAATCATATTAGGATTTGTGACAACTATGATTTTCATATAATCCAAAATATTACAATCCACACATTGAACATATCAACACCTTATGAGTTCATATTGGTTAAAAATGACCATCCTTCAACCTGTTTTGAATATTAGGATATACCTCAGGATGTCAAATTTGATGTGACATGCCATGTTCATGTTTACTGTCATGTTAATGTGATAATATTGTACATGTCAATTTGTCTATTACCATAGACATAAAACTTAACTTTACCACGATGGAAATATTCTTATGTCACGTGTTCATGTTTTACATTTCATTTTTCTTGAATACAATACATGTATAAGATATTGTATTATAGGTAGTGACAAAACTTGATTCCCATAGACATGTTCTAATTGAAAACAATCAATTGTTCAACTTAGCGCAATCAAATGTAAGTTTTGTAGTCACAAGATAATGTGACACAAATATGGGCAACAAAAATTTAGGTAGTAAAGTTATCCGTGAAGTCAGGCAAAGACGGCACCGGAAAACCCTGTTTGGTCAAATAGGGGACGAGATTTCAAAAAACAGGAAAAAAATGTATACTGGGCTTCAACGGGGCTTGAAACTTAGTTTAGCACCAAATTTGGTGCTAAACTGAGTTTGCCATGTCCTTTCTTTATCTGTACGCTTTCGACCAATCACTGCTCCTGCAATGTATACTGTAGCTATAAATGTTCTCGCGCCTCGTGCATCTAATCCTGAGTCTCAATATTTCATACCCTTATTTAATAAAATTTCATGACTTTGCGGACTATAAGGGGATGAAGCATCAAATGAGGGGTGCAACTCAGGCCCAACAGGGTGTGACTTTATGGATAACTCCAGTATGCAACAAAAATTCAATCCCAAATTACAAGGCTTGGTAATGATTGAATTCAAGAATATGTGACATATGCTTATAAGGGCATATAAGAGTTGGGAAGCCCCCTTCACTTCCTATTTTCTCTTTGAAATTGATGCAATCTTAAGTTTTTCACGTGATGTAAGTTGTAAAGATCTCCCCAATTTCTAATTTTGCAATTAAATGTAAAATTGAAGCATGTGCTTCAACTTTCAGTGAGAAAAAGGTTATGAAAGCTTTGGGATGGGTTTAGGATGAGCTCTTCAAGTTGAATTCAGAAACATATCAAATTCCATGAGCAAAATATGAGGGTGTTACTACGTTCTAAAGCCAAAATGGTGCACACACAAGTCATGAACTAAATAAATTTAGAAAACCCATCACAACCCCAACTTGCGAGGAAACATTACCCTCTTCCCTATAATATACTTTGCAACCCCCCCATGGGAGCTGCATCAAAATGCCAAAAAATGTGCAAGTCCCAAAATTGTCTTGAAATGCTGGGAATGGATTGATTTTTGCCAAAGTTATGAGTCCTAGACATTCAAAAGCTCATTTAATAGCTTCTTCATTTCTTATAAGATCCAATTTCTCTTATAGCCTTTGAAAAGATCTCCTCAACTCTGGAAATCAAATTCCTCAATTAGGCATGCTCTCACATTAATTACCAAATTTATGAACAACCCATCAAAGAGGCCATTGATTTAGACCACCTGGTTAGCATGGAGTACACTATTACACACTAGTTGTATTACACCAAAATTCCAAACAACAATGAAGCAAGGCCAGAGAATAAAGAAAGCAAGTAGTTCATAGACTGTGCGGTGGAGACTATGTTGAACTTTATTTATTTTTGTTGACTTGAAACCATTGTGTTTTCAATTACATGATGAAATATTGAATATCGATTTCCCTTAATTTAAAGAGCGACAGGTGGGTGCAGGGAATATAGTAGTCTTCCAGATCTCATATTCTAAAAGACCGTCAATCATGAATGTTGTGGCCATGGGTATTCAAATTTCACTCACGTTTCCAAAAAGTGGTGTAGGTATAAATGGCCAAAGTCATTGAACTTTCAATCCTGGTTTCCATCAGTAAGAACCAAACCAAAACCAGGTTGGATTTTTGAATCTGGAACAAGAATTGGAACTTGGGTTTTTTAATAAGAAGAATCAAACCTGGAACAATGTTCCCAGTTCTATTTAGGTGTGGAACTAGAACTAGAATTGAGATTTTTGAGAAAAAAAAGTTCAACTGGGGTTTAACTAGAGGTTACCCGGAAATTAATCACTGGTTCTGGTCTGGGTTAGAACTGACTAGACAAAAGTGACTAGAGCAAAACTGGGTCTGATTTTGAAAACCAAAACTGAAACCAGAATCATACTTTTCTTTTCTTTTTTTGAGAAGAGCTGGACCCAAATCTGGTTCCATTTATGTGTGGAAGTTCTAGTGTCTAGTTGGAATAAATTGATTAGTTTTACTGTTCTAATTTCTTTCAGCTAGAATTTCCACTAAATTTGGAAGATAGTTCTAAAAATAAATTAGAGCTACCCCTAAACCAGAAACAGAGGTTGTTCTTTTTGTGAAAGTAAAGAACCATCCAACACTGGTTGTAACCAGTGTCATCCAGTTCTCGGCTGGAGTGACCAAGCCCCCGTGACTGCACCAGTTCCGTTTGGGATGAACTAGTGTTCATCCGAGTTATTGAACCTCCTGCAGTCAGGAAGGTTGAGTCAAAAAAGTTTTTTGCTCACCCTCCAACAGTCAATTTTTTTTTCACTTCGGACCACCCCTACTCACCCAACTACCCCATTTACCCACCTACCCTGCTCATTTTGCAATGGCAAAACCTATACCTCTTCTTAACTTTGGGAAGATCTATTTCTCTTCTTGGTTAAACTTTTCAAATTATATTATTTAAATTAAAATTTATTTTAATTCTGAAAATTAAGTCAGATTTTATTTTCTGCCTTTATTTAAATTTTTTTTAAATTTTTATAACAAAACAAACTCAAAATTCAATATTTGCTAATCTACACAAACACATTGGTGCTAGTTTTCTACCTACCTAGGTAGATAGGTTCAAATATTCTTGAAACTTTCAATTTTAAAACAATTGACCAAATAAATAACTAATATTAGATAATCTGGAGTAAATAATTAATTTTAAATAATTAAAATATTCAAAATTTCTTAGTTGTTCATATGTCAATGAATTTACTTGTCCATATCAACTTGTTGCTAATCACTAAGCAATTGACAAATTTGCTAGAAATCACCTAATTCGTTACAAAACCTTGTGAATTCATTAATGGATTTGGATTCTTTATGAACTAGTAACACCATATTATTTCAAAAAATTAATGTACAATAATTTAAGGCTAATGAACAAACTTTCTCATATTGCATAGAATTTCACTTATTACATGGGACACAATGACTTTTTGTTCTGATATATGAAGGTATTGCCCTTCCCATAACCTTTCCAATGGAAGATTTCCCATTTTGATGTAGGTGTATTTTTTTTTGTTGTTCTCATAATGAAGACTTTTTTTAGTGGATATAAGTAATGTAACATGGGGTGATATTGAAAGTTTTAGATTCAAGTACTGCCAATGAATTCATTTTCACAACAAGGAAGTGCATTTTTGGATGAAGGTAATGCAATATCAACACATTTAAAAGTATCATGAAAGTATTTGTTTTATTGATATACATAATGAATAATCACAATTGAGTGTGTAGGAATTACATTCACCCATATTTCAACATTTGTATTGGATATTGACAATGTAGGTATTATAGATTACTAGACTTTCTAATAACCCTAACTTAAGTGATGGAGGGGCAAGTATTTGCAATACTTACATATTAAAACCTTTACATAAATGACATATAATTGGTAGTAAAAATTATGTGAGAATTGCATGGACTTAGTTTTTTTGCATTTCAATTCCAATGGGGCCCCAATTTTATCATGAAGGTATTGCAAAATCTAGGTTCATTTTCATTCAAGCTCCACCACAATATGATTGGTCCATTATATGTAATACTTTCATTTTTCGTTTTGACGTTGTGATGATAAATATTTTTTTTTTTTAAAAGTAAAATAAAACTATCTAATACTCACATCTGAGGCATAGAATGTTGACTAGATTTTTTTGTGTTTCACATAATACCCAAATGTTGGGCATAAAATATGCATATTTAATGATAAACAAAAACTGACGAAGATAGTTTTGAATTTGTTTTAAATTTTTTTTAAATAAAGAAATTTAAAATTTTGATTATGAAGAAAAAATAGAAAAATAATAATTTAGAATAAGAAAAATAATAATAAAATTTTAGAACGAGAAATAAAAATACAAGAAATTAGAAAAATAATCTAAAAGAAGAAAAAAAAGTTTCATTTCAATCACAAATGGCATTGCTTTCATATGTGGGTATTGCACGTTAGGATTAAATTTTCAACTACTATTAGTATTTGCCATAATAGGCAATACCTACATGTTACCCATACAATAGGTGCTAGTTTTGGGATTCCAAACCATTATAAACATGGTGTTAAAACTTAAAGTTGACACAAGTATTGTAATGCCCAAAACTTAAACCCTCGACCTTTATATGTAAATTTAACCCTCTTTTAAAACCATATGTTTTACATTAATTTTTTATGATTTAAGTGATTGAATTAGATAATCATTGAAAATACAAGAATTTTTTTTCTTACCTCCTTAATTATTTGTTCTAATTAAAATCAACATTTTTTTTTATGTCCTTGATTGATTTCTATAAAAAAAAATATTGAAGTTCATTTTACACCTTGTGGATTCCATTATTTATTTATCCCTTTTGAAAAGTAAAGGTTTAACTATGAAATAGAAAGGTTACTCAAAATATAAAAAGGTTTTGTTGAAAGGTAAAGGCTTACCTAACATGTAAAAATATTGTGTTGAAAGGTATAGGTTTAGCCAAAAAGATATAAAATAGTTATTGGGGGGTAAAAGTTTAATCAACAAATAGAAATGTTTTGTTGAAAGGTCAAGGTTTAACCAAAAAAAGGTATAGGTTTTGCTAAAAGTTAAAAGTTTAGCCAAGAATAGATATAGGTTTTGCCAAAAGATAAAAGTTTAGCCAAGAAGAAATATAAGTTTTGCCAAAAGAAAAAAAATTATCCTAGAAGGGATATAAGTTTTGCCCCAAAAAAAAGTTTAACCAAGAAAAAATATAAGTTTTCCTAAGAGAAAAAAATTATCGTAGAAGGGATATAGGTTTTGCCAAGAAAGAAAAATTTAACCAAAAAGAAATATAGGTTTTGGCAAGAGAAAAAAATTTAGCTAAAGAGATATGTAGGTTTTGCCAAAAGATAAAAGTTTAGTTGAGAAAAGATATAGTTTTTGCTAAGAGATAAAAATTTAACCAAGAAAGGATATAAGTTTTGTCAAGAGAGAATATTTTAACCAAAAAGATATATAAATTTTGTCAAGAGAGAAAATTTTAACGAAAAAAATATATAGGTTTTGCCAAAAAAGAAAATTTTAACCAAGAATAAATATAGGTTTAGTTAGGAAGAGATATAGGCTTTGGCACGAAAAGATAGAATGGGTAGGTAAGGGATTGGTTGTTAGTTGGTTGGGTTCAAGGTTTAGGCTAAGAGGTAGGTTAGTAGAGTAGGTAGGTTAATAGGGTAACTAGGTGGGAAGGTAGTATGGAGGGTTACGATTGGGAAAAAATGGGCCCAAAAAAACAAGGTCAAAGTGTAACCAAAAAGAAAAGGGTATAAAGAATATTTCCTAGTTACAAATCCAAACTCTATGCAAGAATTTCTGTAGCTTATATCTTGCCAATCTGGCATTGTTACAACACCTTGGTGCTACTATTTTAACAAAACATGATTCTCCATACCCATGTGAATCTCCAGACACCACATACCTATCAATCTCTTCTAGATTACTATAGTAGTAACTTTCAAACTATTGCCAAGAACAATTCCACACAATGTGAGTGCATGAATTAATGGGGTTTAGCTTCAGGTTACAACTTTTAGTGTTTAGTTGGTCCATTGTGAACTGTTAATCCATCCTTCTACCATATGAAATAACGCAAAGAAATGCTCAACTTAGTTTTAGAAACAAGTTGACTTCTGGGTACAAACCAAGGATGAACAATATATGCCAAGTTGGTTAACAACCACTTAGGAAAAACAAAATTATGTGCAAAATATGGGTCTATGGATATTTTCTATAATCTCTCCCATTTTGTTCCTCTCCTACCTGCGTTTTGCCCAACCCAAGGATACCCCACTAAAGTTTTTGGCTCTTATTCATACACATGCACTATTCAAATGGATTTCAGGAAAGGTTCGACCTAGATCCCATGTAGATGCATCTCTCTACATGCTCATAATTCTACAACTCAATCCTCCTTTATGCATCATCAGCCCTCAGCATCAACCCCTTATAAATCCTACCATTAGCAAGAACACAAAGCTTGCCATGATGTAGTCATTCGCACAACGGAAAGCAAACAATAACTGTCAATCTCTCTACAATCTCCTCATTCTACACAATCTACAATAGATGCAACCAAAACAACAAACCTAACCTTCTTTGCCTTTAAACTCCCTTTCTTATATTTGTCATGTAGCGTCCTACTTTCCCTCTCCATTGAATGCTTGCAGCACCCTTGACCACCCATTATTTGTTGCCAACCTGTTTCACATAACACACAAACAAACAAAATTTCCTACCTAAACTCACAAATCATCTCCAAGCAGTCATTACAACCACTAACAAACAGTGATAGCATAAACTCCACCGTCTGCACGAAGAAAGTTGATGGCCATTCAAAAGAAAAACCTAAACCCTAAAACAAAGTAATGTTCACATGAAAGATATGCAACTAACTTCCTGTCCGGTCACAAAAGATCAGCAAGCAAAAAAATTAATTGTGGTAGAATGTTGATAGGGTGAAAAGGCAAATGAAAAACATAGCCCAGCTTGTGGACAAAATGGCCAACTAGTGTAGTCATGGAGGCTAGTTCACTTTGGCCCCAGTTCTCTGCCTTAGCATGTGAGAACTAGTGGTTTTAGTTTTAAGTTCCAAAACTACTTATTAAACTTTTAAAATGAATTTAAGAACCAAAACTAAAACCAATTTGAGAATCAAACCTTGACTAGAACCAAAACAAAAAATTGGCCTTCAGGTACACCCAAACCCAATACCAAAACCAATGCCTAACCTGGTTTTATCCAAGGTCTGGTTATTCATTTTTTTAAATAATTATATTTTTAATGTATTTTTCCCCAGTTAGGGTTAGGAATGTTGTTAGTGTGAGAAATAATTCAAGTATACATTATTTTTAATAAAATTGGGGGCAGGGTGTGGAGATGGCATTCAAAGATTATAGTTGTTACTTTTGGAGCATGACTCAAATTTAACAACTACAATTTTTTGGTTTAGGCATGTACTTGATATAAGTTGTCACTTTTGTTGGTTATAACTTTTTTAAAATTAGTTTTGGGCTATGAATAGGTAGGTAGAACTGAACTCAGTTCAGAATTGGAGTTGCTTAAGATTTTTTTAAAGAATTGGGAATTAAGAGTCTTAATATGTGAAGAATTGAATTCACAACTAGAGCAAAGTTTCTAGAAAAAATTTAAAAATCTCTTAAATCAAAACATGTTCTTTCAAATGTTTAAAAAAAGGTTGGAACAAAGATTGCAGGTTCCTTTGCAAATAAGAATTGGGCACACTAGTTGCAACGTTGAAACTTACTCTTTTTCTTCAGAATAGACCTATCATGGCATTTTCACCAAACAAAAGGATTAAACATCCAAAACCATGGTGTCCAGCTCTTCCATAATTGACATCAAGTGAGAACTCAAAATCCTCAAAGTTATCATTTGGACAAGTCTGGCAAATAAACTACATGTGTCCCAATTTAAAACGTTATAGAGCCAAAAGACAAATTTCTAATTATCTCCATTGAATCAAGACCTTGAACAAACAATGAATTCTAGTTCATTTTGCAACATTGCATGAGGGTTCAAACGTTCAAAGTTCACCCATGAATGCCCAATACATGTCTTCCATTAATTCTTCCTTGTAAATTTCGTTTTGAAGTGCTACAACTTTTTCCATTTGAGTGAGGAAAAAATGCATATTGAAAATAATTGAAAATGAACATTCCATTCCAAGCAAATAAATTTTGAGAATGTAAGGGCCACTTTAGATGAGGATTTAAGGTCCAAGGTCCAATGAAATATAGAGATGTTATTGGATGAGATCCATAAATAGGACCTATGGCCTTTAAATGAGGGTCCAAAAACCAAAAAGTGGCAAATTGAGGCTAAATCTAGGTGGCACCATTTTGGAGGAAAAATCAATTGGTTCAAGCCATGAAAAAAACTAAAAAGGAGAGCTCATGATTTGAAAGACCAAGATGCAACTAGGGTCCAAGGTAGGGTCCAATTCAAGGATTCAATTTGCTTGAAATGAGTCAAAATCAATTCCTACAAATTTGGACCTTGGACCCCATCTAAAGTGGGCCTAAGTATCCTTATTTTTTTATGAACAAAGAAATTTGGCAAGGTCCATGAATTATAACCAAAGCTTAAAATTGAAGCCTTATTTGCTAAAGATTGCTTAGGATTCAAGGAAACGAACTTCCTCAACCAAGCAGCTTAGAAAACTTAATATCACTTGTGTAAGGTTTAGGGTTTACCTTACATAGGCGACAATAAGCTTGGCCTAGTGGGGGGAGGCTTACATGGCTGCTAGTTCACATTTTTTTCTTGTCTGTGAAAGCCTATAAGAACTACACAAACCGACCAACAAAATTTGGACTATGGTCAAAACTAGTTCCATAACTTTGAAGTGGTTTAATGTATTGTGATATGGATTTAGGGCTAAGATAGCTAGTCATGTGTTTCATGAAGGTTGTCTTTCTTAATAACCCAAAGAAATTTGTCATCTTTTTTTTTTTCATTATTCAATGAAAAAATTGTGAGTTGCTACTTGCGTAAAACTTTGGAAATGATTTGTAGTAATGATGATGCAAAATATGTGGGATAAGCTAATGTAACAAGTTTTTAACTTTTTAAGGTTTGGATGTGTACAAGAAGGAATTTTAGGGTTTTCAAGGAAGATTGGTTTTTCCTATTTTCAACTTGTAGTGTTTGCACATGGCAACAATGGAGACAAGGAAGAACACTGGTGGAGATGTGGTGGTGTTTATGGTGTTGAAGATTTTATGTCATTTTCTTTTATTTGGGATTATGTTGTTATGGATATCATGAGATGTTGGCTAAATGTGTGGCAAGGGAGCTGCCAAGCAAGGAGCGACTGACGAAAATCTTGTTGTGGAGTGAAAGAAAGATGAATGGCAAAGCAAATAAGTGGGAGAGGGAGAGGTTTGTTTTTTAGTAGGTAGAGGTTTTTAGAAAAGAGGAGTGGAATTTCTGTCTCCAATAGAGGTACAGAAAGATCCATTGCACAATGTACTTGAAGAGGTAGAAATTTGGTCTAGGAGTTGGTTTTTGATGGCTGATAAGGGGGATGATGAAAATCTTAGAAGTTTCGAAAACAACCATAAATCCTTTTTAATATGTGTGTGTCAGGTTGATATGTATGTGAGTGTTATTGGCTTGCATTTCATGAGAGAGTACCCTAATTACTGGGAACTCTGAAGAATAGCCATAGTCCATTGAATTTATAGGGTGGATCATGTGAAGGAAGGTTATGCTTCTTTGTAAAACTTGTGAAGCAATCACTAGGGAGTTAAAGTGTGTTGTTTTCTTGTTTTTATGTGTTGTCAATTTGAGAGAATGGTGTCATGAGCACTAGTTTATGTAATCAATTTGGGCTTAGGGATCTATGTTACCAAATGTAAACATGAACTTGGGTTCTTGTGGAAGTCTGATGTGGTTATGGGTTCATAAGGTCTAAAGAATTTGAGAAGGAAAAGGAAGGCCAATGGGCTCATGAGAGAGAGATCAAAGTGATCTAACCCCTTAAAGACCTCAAGCCTCTCTTTGTTGAGAAAGGCAATACCTTAGGTGGTCCCAGGATTCAAATCAGGTGATCATAGGCTCATGCCAGTGGGTGATTTTGAATGTGTATTTACCGTTTAATATATGTGGGTTCTGTGTTCTGATTATCATGTGCCTTAGTTTTTTGTCACACTAAGTTGTTGATTTTATTTTTTTGAATTTGCTAAGTGAGTGGATTTTGCTGATGAACTTTGTGTGGTTCTATTGATTTTTGAATTGTGATGTGTTGTTTATAATTGATGCGTTTGGAGGTTGTTAATGAATGCAGACAACTTCTTAAGGTGAGTTTCATGCAATTTAAGCCTTTTTTCCAAATATTCATAGGTTGGCAATATGTTTGCAAAAATTGATTGTGTGTCTTGTTGAAGAGAAAAATGTTTTCAACAATTAAATGTCTAATTTATTTTTTGATATCTTCATTGTGCAAAGAAATTAGGACTGCTTGTTGAACTTTTTGGTAGAAGATCTGAATATAGGAGCATAAGGAGGTCATGAAAAGCTCTAGTGGGTTTCAACGCTTATCTATATGATTCTCAATCTTTGGGTTTGATATACATGAGTCTATGTTTTGATTTCTTTTGTGTTGAAAGGGAGAAAGACTTGTGAGAATGGGAACTTTGAAAGAATATAAATTCATCATTTTTTGCATGTGCACATGTTTTCAAGATTTTTATTGTAGTACTAATTAAAGGGTATTTATCTCTTGTACAAGCTTCCTATGAATAATGAGAGAATTGCAAAAATTATGGGGTATAAACTAATGTTGTTTGGATATCAAGCTTTGATGTTTATTGCAAGATATTAATATAACATATTTTTTTATCAAAAATTAACATAAGGATATGCATTGAATTTTTTTTCACATATTTTGTGTCAAGATGGATATGAATTCATGTTCATTTTTCTTCCTTGACCAGATATAGATTTGTTGGTTGTCAAAATCAAACTAACAAAAGGATATGTACAATAGATAAACATAACTTTTTTATGTTTGAAATTTAGTTTGCAATCACACAAATTTGAACACATTAATAACTTGTGGGGGAGTTGAACCCTAGTTCTTTATAAGACTTTGCCCAATGCAACACAAAGCTACATGTCACAACCACACCCCACATACACCCCATGAAAACACATAAACACCCCAACTCCACAAAACACAACTAAGACACCATCCTTGTAATTGGTGAGCTCCAACAATAACCTATAAATTCACAATGGCACATGGATTAAAATCTTTAGTAAGCTTTCAAAAGTACCCAAAAAAAAAATAATAATAAGGTAAGAAAGCGATCTTAAATAGATTTACCATGTAAAACATAATCACCATCTAGTTCAATTGGTAAAATAAAATGTGTTTGCATTTAGGTCATAAATGTCTTCAACTAATGAAGTTTCAACTATCATAAAATCCTTCATATCTATATGTCATGTGTGATTCATTTGCGAATCATCCAATCAATTTTTCACAACAATGATGATATGATCTAAGTTTTCCACTTATAACTATTCATGTTAAATAGAGTTGTCAACACACCAACAAGACTAAACACATGTTCAATTGCACTTTATGATCCCAAAATTCCACGGATTTACTTGGCAAAGAAGCCAACATTTGGGAATTGAGTTTCATGAATGTGTCACCATGCAAGGGGATTAACACATGTAACTAAACCTATAGACAGCCTCTTGAATAGAAACAACTCCTCTACAACAAAAGCATTGGAGATTCCTCAATAGAAACACTAACACCAAATATGTTATTGTCTTTTTCTTTCAACAACAACAACTCCAACATATGATCCATCAACTTGGGCTGTAGGTAATTGGATAGTAAGGTTCAATACATCAAAAATGATTATTAAGTGAGGAATTACTACTTTTGCATCATATTCAATAATAAAATGGATAACATTCCCCCATCCCACATAATTTTCCAAAACTCATAAAGACTGGAAACAAGGATTAAACATAAGGGCAAACACGTTCTGGAATTGATACAAATCATAAGGTAACAAGAAACAAAGACATGGTTTAATCATCTTAACAACTTAAGCCCCATTTCTTTGGAAAAAGTAACACCTCAAAATCAAATGGATTAAGAACATTAGTCACATCAACAATTCATCCCATCCCAACTTCCATTGTTTGTGTCAAGTTAATACATGTAATTGAAGCATTAAACATGAGTTAATGACCTTGAGACTAATTCATCACACATGTAATGACAACAATATTCAAAACATGAGTGAATGCCTCTACAATTGCCCACATTTCAAACTTAAGATCAATATGTTTTGATGCCATTGTCCGTTGTCGCCCATAACATAAAATTATGGCATTCTTCAATGTCAATGTTTAATAATCACTTTACTTGTAAATTTTGATTTCAGTAGTGTTTGGAGTTTGCAAGGCCACAAGCCATTCTCCACACATGCCTTCTCACATTATTAATTTTTTTGTCCATATGAATTTTTTTTTAATACTACCGTGGTGAACCTTCACACCAACATGTTTCAAATCGTGAATCACCTTTTCATCATTTGTAGCATATTGGCATGCTTTAAACATAATGTGACCAAAACACATACCTTCATAAACCTTTTCAAGTTTTAAAGGCTAACAATCAACAATAGAATGTAATGTCAATGCCATTGATGTCAAGTTGTTAGCTTCATCTTTCACAAAGGCAATAACAATCGATGCGTCAAATCATATTTTCCAAACAAAGATTCCAACTACCTAGCCATGGAAACCCTAGTGGTATCATGCACCTCAAATAATCCAATTGTAGCATGCATAAGAATCCAAGAATTATTCAAGTAATCAATAACTAAAATAAATGTATCTACAACTCCTCTAGACATCTAGAGAATGAAACTAGCAAACATAGTTGTTGTAGATTTGAGGTTAGGAAGCACATTAGGTTCATTGTTTTTTGGACCATTATAGGTGAAACTTCTTCAACTGCATGAGAGTGAAAAGGAAAAATCACATGCAAACATTTTTGTAATACTAACCTCGATAACCAAACATTTTCACAACTTGAAAGGGCCTTGTACCCTTTGTAAACGTATAAAACCAAGTCTTCAAGAAACTAATTGTTATGACTTATTAGTTTTCTTATAAGGATTGGTTGCACCCAAAAAAACAATGATTGCAAACTTGGAAAGACCACACATCTTTTTGCTTGGCTACCAACTTTGATTTGTTTCCATAACAACTTTTTCAACAACAATCTGTCCTTTCCTTTGAGCAACCAACTTGAGATGTACAAAGTCAACATGAATTTTCACATGGGTGTGATCTCATTGATCTTATTATATTTGATTAAACCTTTCCTTGGGGTAGATGCTTATAACAAAAATTACCATTTGCTTATTTTTTTTTATAAATTATACATCGTGACACTTGTAAATTCACAAGATCCACAAGTAAGTTATCAATGGCAATAAAAAAACCCCACAAATAGAGTTTTAGCTATGTGGCTTCCAAGCTGCAGCATGAGCTTGCGTACATGTAAATTGCATAACTTGAACATCAGTAGATGTACATTTTCAACATTTGACAAGCTTGTTGCAATTGTAGCATTTAATGTAGGAATTTTAAAAATTAAATTAGTGTGTCGATCCTTTTCAACCTCATTATTAGATTCAAACAAGCACACATCATTTCATTCATCATTGCTAGTATGTTCAAAACTGACCAAAAACCAAAATACAAATTAGAAAACATGATAGAAAACTGGCCAGAAACTAGAATGCAAATTGATTTGTTCAAATCTGGAGATTAATGAAGCAAAAATTTCCAAAGGTAAATGTTCAAACCCAAAAACTTGTAAAACCAAAATGAACTTATAATTGCTGCTAGAAAGACGTGTAGGTAGAGGCAAATGAGATGGAACTTCTATGTTAAGTAGTAATAGCAACACCATCAACTTCCAAAAATAGTTGTAATAGCAACATCGGCTACCCACAAGAGCTAGAACAACATCATTAACTTTCCAAAAGAGTTATAATAATATCATCAACTACCCACAAGAGTAGCAACAACATCACTAATTACCCACAAGAATTACAACAACAACATCAACAACATTAATTAAAATCCAAACTCTAGAGTGTGAATTTAGAACAAGAATCCAAATTCCAAAATGCAAAAGACTCATTCAGCAACATCAACAAGAATCTAAACTCCAAAGTGCAAAAGACACATTCAATAATATTAGCAAGAATCTAGAACACGAAAAATGCATTTAGTAACATCAACAAAAATCTAGACTCTAGAATGTGAAAAACACCATGAACTATGCAAAAAAAAACAAAAAATAATGCCAACACCAAACTTGTAAACGTGTAAATGCAAAGGTAAGTGAAATTTGCTCAAACCTAGAACCTTTTGAAGCCAAAACACATGCAAGAAGTTGAAACTTATTTGTGAAGCTAAAACTTGTGCAATATTCAAGCTCCCATAACCAGAACAACTCAATCAAGAAAGAAAATCAAAAGCCTTGAGGAAGTAAACAAAGTATAATGTACCCAGTGTTCAAGAGATAGTTACAAAGGTGTTTGATGCCCACATTTTGTTGAAACAAAAGTGTTAGTCCTTGTGACAAAGAGAAAAACAATTGAAGCTTCATTGTTTTAAGCAGGAAGATGAAAAAAACAAAAAAAATTCAAACTACCATAAACCCAAAACCCTTATAAAGCACTTCATTTCAAGCCCTAATTCTACAAATATACTTTGCCTATACATATCTAGCAACTATGATTTCACTACTAGATATGAATAACATGAAAATTCATATCCAAACCCTAACAAACCATAACATATGGATATGAATAATTAAAAAATATGCAAGCTCGTTAACATCCAGATATACATAGTTGTGAGTCGTTAATTGAAAGGACATCCACCAAATACCCATAACACAAGAAATTGAAAATGACACAATTTCAGGATATGTCAACATCCATATTCAACAACTATCTGAATTCATATCCAGAAAATGCAAACATCTAGATAACAATGGTATACATGAAGTTCTATATCTATCTATATTGTTTGGGTTTGGTGTTGTGATTGTTTACAACTCTATGTTGTTTGCAGCATTCAGATCTTGTGATCAGAATGGATGTTGTTGGGTTGCATTTGAGATTCTTGTGTGATGGTTATCACAAATGCTGAAAGCAATAGTTAACAGAGTAAATTTGAGTGTCCTAAGACCAAATGTGGCTTAGAAGTCAATGTTTTAAGTTGTATAAATGAAGTTGACAATCCTGTTTGTTGAGAAGATGATACCATTGATCATCTTATTTTATTTTATTGTTGTCTCCTGAACTGATGGGGGTGAGAGGATTTTTTTTCCTTGTTTTTTTCATTATAGTACCTTCAAATAAGGTCCGATCCTTCCAACTTATGCCAAAAAAATTACTAATCCTTCAAACCTTAATAATTAAATGAGTGCTTCAATTTGAACAACACTACGAAGAAAATGGTTCTGTTAAAAATAAACAAGCAAACATACATGTATGTACCCATATATATACTCAATGTCCACAAGGCCACCTTCTCTTGATCCACCTTACAAAATTTCATTATGATTTTTTGTTTTTGTGTAAATGGTAATTCTTGGTCAAATTATTCCGTGCAAAGTACAACCTTGGGCATTAAATTTACAGGGTAAAAACTTATATACAGAGATGTATATGCAATGTGAATAGGGTTACCTTGTCTCCCTCCACTTTACATAAAATGTTTGAAGGCATTTCCTGGGATCGCAAAAGGTCCTAGGCTCTCAAACCCAGTGAGAACCCAGTGAGGTGCAAGTGAAACTCCTGCTGGCCCTCTGTCAATCAGCTTGACTTGGGGCTGCCAACGGCTTCTCAGGTTGGATCTTCTGTTGTGCTTCAAAAGCTGTTGTGCTTCAAAAGAAAAACTCAAAGACAAGAGACACCAGAAGGCCTACAAGAGGCGTCTTACACCAACTTTAAGGTGTAAGGTGCCTCTTGCTCCTTCCACCTCATGATCTACCTATGTTTAGACTTATGGTAGCATTCACCTTGTGTGGTAGCAGGAGTAAGGCCATTGTGTAGGGACATTCCTGAAATGCAAGCCATGAAAGCCTGTAGTCGACTACCCACTCGTCCTAGGTAACATTTTTATAAATTGGGGAATGCCCCCACCCTGGGACCTTACCATACACAAAATTTTCTTATGAATCTTAAATTTGTTTTTGGAAAAGGGCAAATCTAGGTGAAATCCTTAGATACACAGGGCAGCCCTGCCCATCAAATTTAAGGCCTGGTCAAAAGGGTCAGACACATATTTAAATGCAACATCAAATACAAGGACAGAGGAGAGTCCAGAGTCCAGACCTACTCAGCCTCCACTAATAATAACTGAAGATCTAAGAGAGAATCCGAAATTCCCAGTCACAGTTAAGTGTTCAACATAACCTTAGTAATGACTACTTACAGTGGCTTCCAGTTAGTTCCCTCTCAAATTATTTAACGATAAACCCCAAACAGTTAGTTCCCTCTCTAAATGATTTTTGGTGGCTAAAATTTACTAGAAGACCATGAGAATGAAACACCTTGAGATCTAAATGAAAGCCGTCACTACCCATTATTGAATCAACTATCGAGTAGATAATTAGCTATCTAGTACTTAAGGAAAATTAAGTGAAAGCATTAACTAGCAAGTTTTGCTGCACAATTGCCTAGTAGTATGATGGACCTTAAGCCACCCTCTTTAGTTTCCTTTATGAAGCTCATCTTGTCAAGGTATAATCTCCCAAGGAGGGAAAGTGAGCACCAATTACCAGTTTCACTAACTAGATTCCTCAATGAACTATCTAAAGAAGATTAAGTGAAAGCAATTAACTAGCAACTATGTGCTGCACAATTATTTATCTGGTAGTTAATTACCAGCTGAATTCTGAATGCTTCTTCAGTTCTCTTATACTAAACTTATCTATAATCTCTCAGTGAGGGAAAGTAAGCAGATCATTACCAATTCGCTAATTAGGTACCTCAAATTCGGTAGCACTGTTTATAGGAAGATTTAGTAGAGCATAAACTAATTAGCAGCCATTTAAGTTACCTAGCAGTACAATGAACCATTGATACCTTTTCAAATTACATTATTATGCTAATCTAATCTATAATCATCTCCCAGGAAGACAAAGTGAAGCACCATTACCTAGAATTTCGCTAACTGGAATCCTGAATGGGTAATTAAGGAGAGTAAGTACGTACTTAGTAAGAAAGTACTAGTGTAGTGATGTACAACTTTAGCTCTAAATGCTGCTAAATTTTAGAAAACAGCAAATCTGTGATTGTCTGATGATGGGTTAAGTCTTATTAAATAAGTACTCAAAAAGTAAGTTTAATTCCAACTTAGACCCACTTTACATTAGAGTCTGGAAGCTCATGATTAAAATGGAAAACTTTTTATTAGAGAGAAAGTCATTTCAAGGTTTAAATTCCGTTTACACACAAAGGTTGAGGACCCAAGGAGTACGAAAATGCAAATGGATGAAAAATTAACATTAAATGTACTATGAATAATGTTTCATGGTGTAATGGGATGGTGCCAAGCTCATTTCTTGTCGAATGGCTTAGCACAATGTCTGTTACATGAGTTCAAAAAATCATGATTGGTCAGATTTTGATGTTCAAAAACTCAGATTTTTTCATAACTTTTTTTAAAGTGAATTTACAAACTTTTTATCATAATCTTTTCTGAAATTTTCTTAATATATATTTTTTGAATGTAGGTGCAAAGTTTGTTAGCCCTTGGGCCAAAAAAGTTGGGATTGATTGGAATTTTTTACATAAATTCTCTCTAATTTTTTAAATTATTTTTAAAAAAGGTGGGCATAAAGTTTGTGGGCAAAGGAGTGCCCCAAAAAATTACAATTGGTCGAATTTTCTTGCAAATTATTTTCCCAAATTTTTAATAATAACTTTTTAAAAGGTGGGCATGATGTTCATTAGCCCATGTGCCAAAAAAGCCATGATTGGTTGGATTTTTTTTACATTTTTTTCTTTTATGATTGTACTTGTTGAAATGAAAAAGTGGAGAAATAAAAAATTGGAAGGAAATTTTTTTTTAAAAAGAAAAAACCCTAAATTTACGTAAGGAAAAAAGAAATTTACATAAAATAATTGATTACTTTCTTTTTTGGCTTAATTGTAATATGATGATACCTCAATAAGATATATTTTCACTTTACTTTCCACTTGACAACCCAAGCTCACACATAAATGATTTCTGAATTTCCATGGGACAGTCTTTGAATGTATTTTTAAGGCTCTCAACACTTCCTTGGTTACAGTCCTCATGATTGTGTAAAGGACCTTAATTTGCCTCAATCTCTGATAAAGCCTTTTATTTCTGTCTTTGGGTCTTGAACCGGAATTCAATTATAATGTAGGTTTGGATTAGAGGTAAATTAAGTTGTCTAACACAATATGCATAGCAAAATGCAGCTTGTGATTAATATTGTAATTTGCCTTTCTCTCCCCCTGCTAAAATCCATCACTACCTTATAAGTGTCGTTTGTAAAGTGGGTGTAAAAGCATCATCTCCTTCATTAATGGAAATTTATTGATCAAGTATAGATTAAAGAGTTCATTTGATTAGGAGCAGCAGGTCTCTGAAGTTTTGATTAAGACATTTAATTAAGTGAAACCTTAAACGTAGAAATTCAATTTAAGTGAAAAAGCTTAAACTTAAAAGTTGAATTAAGTAAAAGCTTAAGCCTAGAAATTTAAATACGTGAAAATCTGAAACTTAGAATTGTATTTAAATGAAAACTTAAGCTAAAAGCGTAGAAGTTTGATTAAGTGAATAGCTTAAACTTAGGAAATTTTATTTAATTAAGTGAAAACTTACGCTTAATCATAGAAGATTAAGTAAAGCTTAAATTTTTAAATGTATAATTAAGTAAAGAAAACTTAAGATTACGCTTGGAAGGAAAGTGAAAACTTAAACTTAGAAACCTAATTCAGTGAAAAGCTTAAGCTTGGATCCTGTCTTGCTTTCGGCATCAGAGTGGTGTAATTAGTAATTTATGATCAGCATTGTGATGAGGATGTTCAGAGCATTGTGCTTTATGCACGATCAGAGCGTTGTGATTATAATGGTGAAGTTTGTGAAAAGACTGATGGATGATGAGGAGGCTTTGTATCTATATTGAGCGGTTATTGGAAACTGCACTAAACCCTAGTCGGGTATTATGGTGGTTCTTACCAGCATTGACGGTTTTCTTAAGAGAACCTCTGGTCTCGGTTTTGATTTTTAATAACAGATCAAAAGGTTATCTCAGGATGCAAGTTTTGAGCCTCATTCTTTCCATTTTTAAACCATGTGGTTCTAGTTTTGACGTTTTTAAAAAATTCAAGAACCTCAGAGCCCAATTCAAAAATCGGGTTCAGTTTCATGTACACGTTACACATGCTTTTATGTTAAGGTATTGCATAGGTACAAAGTTTTATAATATATCAAAATCAGGGTCTATATAGTTATGGAGTTTTGACAACTAATGAAAATTAATATTTAATTCTGAAGTTGAGCCTCTGTGATTTTGAATATTTAAATACCCGGAACTGGAGGTTATTAACATTTCTCGAAGAACTATCCCCACACTCGGTTGTATCAGGGTGTGTGATTAGTATAATCAAGTTCACAGCATAATTGTGAAGATGATGACGAGGTTTGTGCTCTGTGTTCATTGAGAGTGATTAGGAGAATCAGGTTTGCGAGATCGGAATGAAACTGATGTTGCTTTAGGAGCGAACAAGACCTGATCGGTGAGCACTGAGCACTAGTCTTGATGGAGGTGGAGATGGTGGTGCTAGCTAGAGGTGGTGGGGTTGTTGCAGCAGCTGGTGTAGATTTTGTTGCACAAGAAAGGAAGTTGCCTTGCTTGCTGCACATACATTGTTCGCAGGAATGATTAATTGGTTTGAGAACTAGCACTGTAGTTTATTGGTTAGTGAGGAAGCTGTTCATACACATCTGCGGTGCTAGATTTTGGATGATGAGTTCCGTTGACAAGACTAGCGATGAGTCGAGGATGGAGGATTCCAGTGGAAGAGGAGGAACTGGAGGAGCAGGAGGAGGAGCGGGATCAAGCTCTACTTCAGTCGGATCAGGAACTGATGCCACTGTTGTATTGAGTCCCAGCTCGTACTACTCTGAAGCTGAAATTTGTAGCAGTGTTGCAGATGTTGTCGTAAGTAGCCGGAAAGAATATGCAGGGGGCAAGGTTCACAACTCCTTCGTTACACATGCACTCAAGCGCAATGTCCTCGCTTGGTAAGCTGTTCCTCGCTTGTGTTCTCTTCTCTTCTTCGGGGCTTGCTGCTGCGGTCTTATTGATCTTGGGTGCTGTTGCGCTTTTTTCTGCGAAAATTGGTAGCTTCTTCCAAGCGTTTACTCTAGTCTTCTGTGTAGTACTAGCTAGTACCATCGTGTAAGCTGGAGCAGCAAGTACTAGAGATGAGAGCGAGCTAGACTATGAGCTTTCGTGATGCTTGTTTGTTCTTTTGTTCTTTCTTCTTTCGCAGGTGTGCTGCTACAGGACTCGCGACGACTATCACTATACACTTCAAAGGCCGTGAATTCCATCTTCACAAAGTAAAAGACTTTTCTTTTCTCTAGTATCCACCTTGAAAGCTCTAAGTATGCTTCACCGTTTCCTGATCTAATTGGTTGCAGAAGATAGCGCTTTGCAGAGGATAGGAACTGGGTGCTGTTGTTGCGTGTTGCTGTTCTCCTGTCTTCTGATGGCTGTCGTGATTCAAAATGAATGAGTTCGTTCCAGCTCGGTCATGGTTGGAACTTGCAGACGGTCTGCAAAATCAGCTCATCACTCCTGTTCTTCGTGTGCAGTTTCCGCTGGTTTCTCGCAGTGGATACATGAAGGGGTTGCTAATGGATTCCAAGGAAGTGGAACTGTCCAGTGAGTGTCCGGGCGGACCTGAAATCTTTGAGATGGTTGCGAACTTCTGTTATGGGTCGACTATACTCATGGAAGCATCTAGCGTGGCTGCATTGAGATGCATGGCGGAGTACTTGCACATGTCTGAAGAATATGGCAAAGCCAATCTGTGTCAACGCAGTGAGCTATACTTGACACAGGTAAGAGTCGCACGTACACTGTCGTGGAAACATTTGTTTTTCTCTATCTGTTGCAACTCTGAGAGTGTCGAGCAGACTCGTGCTTTGTTTCTGTTGCAGCTCGGAAGCTTTGCACAGATTACGAGAGCATCCCCGGCGGTGCCCAGTATTACTCTACACAATAGAATTGGATGAAGAAAAATGTGAACACGCCAGTTTGGCTCAGCAAAATGGTGTAGGTCGGACACATTTACGGAGTTTGCTGAGGTTCGTAGAAGACACAGCAAAATTGTGTACCAGAGAAGACTGTAATAAATGTGATCTGACTGGTTTCTGATTGGTCCAGGTGGTTTGCTATTAGTAATTTCACAGCTCTTTGCAATCCCAGTTTTGGTTGTATGGGCAGAGTTGCAAAAAAGTAAATAACTGAACTTAGGTGTGAGAAATATTGTTGCAGGATCACATGTTGAGGACCGCTCAGGATGCTTTAAGAGCTGGCTAGTGGCCGTCTACCTTGGTTCTAAACTGAAGTTGTTGAGTATCTGCTGAGGATACTTACTATGATTTTTTCTTTGGCCCCAGGTTGCTCTTCGGAGGTGGGAGGACACCATAGTTGTGCTCCACAGTTGTGATGGACTCATGCCTCTTGCAGAGAAGCTTCAAATAGTGAGCAGGTGCTTAGACTCACTAGTCATCATGGCATCCATTGAGGTTGTGGGTCCTGCGGAAAGGAGCTTACCTGCTGCTGCAACAAGAAACTCATCAGCAGCAAGGGGTGGTGGCTGCATGCAAATGGAAATTGCACAAAGCCAGTTCTTGATGGATTCAAACTGTATTCAAGATTTGGCAAGCTTACCATGTCACCTGTTTGTTCAACTTGTAGTTGCTATGCGAAAGCAATCCATGCAAGAGAAGTTTGTGAGCTATGTTATCACAAGGTTCGTGGATCAATGGATTGTCAAGCCTAGTGCAAATCATCATGTGCAGCAGAAGTTTGAACAATGTCCCAACAAGCTGGATCAACGCATGGTTGTTGAAAGCGTGGTGAGCTTATTACCTCAAGAACGAAACATGGTTCCAACAAGCTTTCTCTCAGCACTCTTGAGATGTGCACTTGCTTGCAAATCTAGCACTGATTGCAGGTACTACAAATCCATGTCAAAACCCCAAGTCCCCTACACTGTAAATCCATGTCTATACATCATGTGCTTGCTTCCAGAACCCTAAACCTCATTCTGGGTTTAGTCTTCCAGAATCTCAGGACCCTAAACCCTTGCTTTCAGAAGACTAAGCCCTTAAACCTCATCCTGATTCTTGTAGGATGCAAATGGTTCTTAGATGATGTGGCCATTTTTGCCCTCCAACAAGTGATGCTTGTAGGGTTTAGAAGGTTTAGGGTTTGGTTCTTAGATGATCTACTGCACTTGCATATTGTGCCTGGTTGAAGGTCAAGAATTTTTTCTCTTCAGACATGTTATAACTGAGCAACTGAATTTTGCTCTGGTTTTCTGAGCAATTAGGTATTATGCTGAACATGCAATTTGGTGCAGGGTAAAGCTTGAGAAGAAAATAGCATTGCAGCTAGAACATGCCAGTCTTGCTGACCTTCTGTTGCCTGCATCAAAACCCAAAGCTGAGGGCTCTGGGTCACAAGTCTCCAAATCAGAGCTGGATTCCATGGAGAACATCATCATGCTCTTTGTTTCTGAAAGACAGAGAGCATTTAATCAAATGGGTACCGATCCTGTCTCTGATTTTTCCTACAGTTATGTGCAAGCAATGTCTGCAGTTGGACAAATCTGGGACAAGTATCTCTCTGCAATTGCTCATGATGCAAGCTTGACACCTGCCAAGTTTGCATCTCTTCTCGAAAGGATTCCAGACCATGTCCGTCTGACACATGACCATGCTTATGAAGCCATTTACAATTACCTTCAGGTAATAGATTCTGCACTGTGAAGAGCATCTTGGAAAAATGTTGTAATTTGTGTGTATGTTTTGCTTCCATGAGAAAGAAAGCTGATGGAGTGATGGCATTGAATTGATTTGTTTTGAAGATGGCAGCTGCTGAAGATTATGTGTTTGGATTTGTTCTTGCAAAACAGGCACATCCACACATAACTGAAGGTGAGCGGTTGATCTTGTGTCGCACAATAGACTGCAATAAACTCTCGGCAGAAGCTTGTACCCATGCTGTACAGAATGAATTCATGCCACTGCGAGTGCTGGTTCAAGCTATGTTCACTCAGCGGCTTCAACCCTGCGCCACATCTTTTGGTCATCATACACCTGCTTGCTTCAGGATCAACTCCATGGGCCGTCATGTTCGTCATCGTTCGTGTGAGAATCTCTCAGGTTCTTTTCGGTCTTTTGAGTCATCATGTAGAGCTGCTGCTGGCTTGGGCTTTGATGCAGATCATCATGAGACTATGCTGCATCAGAGCTCTCGAGTTCATGCAGCTAACTGGGACTGTGATGCATATCATGATGCTGTGAGCTTGAGGGATGATTTTGAGGCCACTGAGAGCCGGTTGCAGTCAGTTGAGGCAGAGCTTGACAGGATGAGACAAACACTTGTTCAGACTTTGAATCTAAACTCAAAAAGCTCAACAAGGTCTAAACCAGCCACAGTTTCTTCTACTCCATCTGGGAAAGTGAGCACCAACACTAGAAGGTCATCATCCTCAGTCAGTAGCTCATGTTGCATGAGTAACCTCAAGCCAGGGCATAGAACAGGTGGATTGGTGTCAAAAGCTTTACAGAAGCTCAAATTTGGATCAAGTACACCTCGAACTGAAACTGATCCTCTTGCTCCAACTCTTGCTGAGCAGCTCAAGGTTCAAGATGTTGAGATGAATGGACAACAATCTGCATTACCTACTTTCATACTGCCTGCAAATGACAAAAGCACCCCAGCATTTAGAACACCCAGCTCATCAGCTGCTGACATCTCCAGATCATGCCATATCCCCCAGAACTATGCAAGGCAGAACCTCCGAAAGCCAACCTAGAGGCTATGGTAAAAAAATGGTCCCCATGCTCCACAATCTACTTCCAGCTTCTTCAACTGTGCAAGACTGGCAGTGATGATTGCAAAGCGCATCAGAAGGGACTTGGGCTTGCATCCTATGGTATTACAATGAAGGACCTTGCCTGCATCCCCATCAAATTAACTTCCGGTTGATTTCTCTTAAGGGTGCTAATTAGTGAGATTTGTCTAGTGCATATGTGCATATATGCAGCATTTGTGCCAGTTGCAGAAGATTCAATTTTGCCAACTGATAGAACACTGCATGATAGGATGGTGGATCTTTGCTGTAGCCAACAAGAATTGTGAAGTCCTTCATCAGAGACTGCCTTGCACGAATACAGAGTTTCGTAGGAACAGTTACAGCTCTGTAAATGAGTTTGTATAGAAAAGTAGTTCTAATAAGAAGATATGTAATTATGAAGGAATTGGATTATTAATTTCATTTACGTTAACTCGCTTTTTCATTATCCTCCTGCGCCACTTAACACCAAAAGTTACCTCACTTCGATTGAACAAAAGAAGAAAAAATGTCGATATGAAATTGCATGAAATAAATAGAATTTAGCGCCATGGACACTATTGTCTTCTTTTTCTGACAATTTATAGTCAGTTTTATCTTTCAAAAAACCAGCCAACCGACAAGAAAACATGTCATTTAAAATCGCCAAAAAGCAACAGTCAATGGACAAATGATTGTCGTCATATCCACGTACACTACCTGCAGTTTTAAAAGTTTCTTTCAAAAATGTGCCAACTTGTCGAAAGCTGTCTGAATCGGTCTTGGAATATATCTGCCACCCTTACTCCATCAGCAAATTGACAAAAAAAACAGTGATACTGACAAACAGACCTACTTTTGAAGAATATGGAACCTGACCGGGGTATTGTCACTTTTTAAAAAATCCGGCAAATTTCTCTTATATCTGCGTTGCAGAATTGAGAAATGAAGCTGCTCCTGCACAAGCTCAACATTTTCTTGACAACAGTGTTTTTTTGTATTTTCTGGTTACAGCATTATCATGCAAAATGACTGACGCTGCTGTTTTTCCTGTTCGCAATGAGAGCATTTCTTGACACTTTATGGTGAACAGCTGATAAATGAAAGCAGCATTGTTTATGGATGTTTTTTTTCCGCATGTCCTTTTTTCTTTGTTTTTTTTTCAACAAAATGATGGGGTACCAAAATAATCTGCAAAAATTAGACATGGTTTGTAGATTGAGCCAAACCAGCCTGAGCTTTAGCCAAAAGGACCAATGACACTAAAAATTGAATGACTTCCATGTCCAGGAAGACTCACCCCTCGTCCCTGGGCAAGTTCCAAATTGCAATTGTAAATAATCCTCATCAGCAAGACAGAATGATTTCACAAAGATGCCCATCACTTGAAACACTTTGTTTCCAGAAGCTTCATCCCTTGAATTTCATCTGGCTCTTCAAAGTAAGCATTAACCAATGCTTTCTGGTCCTCTTGTGTGATGTCCACCTTCGTCCAGTCATACAGCTCCACATCATAGCACTCATCCTTCACCATCTGTGGAATCTCAGTTCCTCTGAGGAGAAGCCAACACCAAAGTTAATAGAAAAATCAACATTTTTCCAGTGTAATTGCTCACCACTGTTGCTGAGATGACTCAAGAGGTCAAAACATAAGGAAACCCCCCCCCAAAACTAGGCAAAACCAGCAGACTAATTAAGTGTCCAGTGCATGATCTGAAATATCACAAGTTTGAATTATGTTGTAGAAGCCCTGGCTTCCAAGAACACAAACTAAACTCAGCTACAGTGACAATTTGGCAGTGAATACCTGAAAAGCCACACTCCCTTTATCGAGTATGGGGACGATTCACCCAGAATACACATCTTGCTAAATGCATACTTGCGAATGAAGTCCATTCTTTGCAGAAACCCACCCACTTTGTTCATAGTGACAAATGTGACTTGATTTTCATCATTGTGTTTATAGTCACAGAACCACAAGGAGTAGCCTTCAGGATCATACATCTCCCAGAAACCTGCCCAGAAGACACCCAACACAGTGAGGACAATCATTCTGATGATTTCCAGCATGATGAACTTTTGTAATCCGGGTACGAACACATCCCACCCAAACATCAATTCAAATGACGAGAGAAACACTACACTGTACAAATACTGTGTCAGGTCCAGCCAAAAAGAAAACCAAAAAAAATGCGTATGGTTGTAAGCCTTTGAGTGTGCACTCACAAAGTACCAGACCATAGCTAATATCATGCATACCAATGACTAGCTCCCACTCCACCCTACTCACCTCATCAGCTCCCAACAGTTTGTAGATAAGATATATATAAAGTAAACCTGCTCAAAACTGAGAGGAAATCCTGATCCAAAAATATGCATCCTTAGTTTCTTGTTGCATTCCCAGACTCAGTCATCATGTTGGGTAGCACTCATGAGGCTGAGTAAAAAGGTAAAACTTATCATCATCCAAACTATTATGGATAATTCTACATTAGCTTGCCCCTGTACAGACAAGCATCTAAACTGAAGGTACATATATCATCACTTTTCTCTTCTACAGATGGCACATCTGTATGTGAAGAGTACGGTCATGATGTCTTTCTTGTGTTCTCTGTTAACAAAAGATTCAGCCCAGATGCTGGGCACAAGAGGTCAAAATATCCAGAGTTCCAAGCGAGTAGGAAAGCCACATCCTTTGAAATCCATGAGAACATGACTGCACTCACACTGTCATATTCTTTGTCAAGCAGCAAAACATACATTTCAAGTGCTAAATTTGCAAAAGTCCTAAGCAGATGAGACACCAAGCATGTGACTGTGAGACATTGATATTTGTCATTTCCAAAAGAAGAAGCCTGAGGAATGCATGATAAAGGTCACAACCTGTAGTAACTAGAATCATCTGCTTTCAGCACAGTCAACTCCATTGCTCACAAGGTAGGTGGTGGACAGCAGGCAAGAAGAGAAAATCACACAAAAAGACACCGCCACAGATAACTTTAACACATCAGTAACATGTATAAATACAAGTGGTTCATAAAAGGGGAGCAGATCATTAATACCATTGATTGCAAGATGAAAATCCTTTGCTTTTGTGTTGGAGTAGAGACGCTTCCAGTTGTCCATGACCATTGGACTTGGGGGGAGGAAGTCCAAAGGATTCTTTGACTTTTTAACAGGGGCCTCCTCCTCATCATCATTCTCCAAAGGTTTAGGAGCTTCCACAGGCTTTGGAGCTTCAGCAGGTTTTGGCGTCTCCTTCTTCTGTTTTGATACCTTCTCCTTGTGTGTGTGACGTCCATGAGCTTGAGGATGAACTTGAGCTGGCACAGGAGCCTGGGCTTCACCCTTAGAAGGAGGTGGGGGTAAAGGGCCATCAGTTTGATTAATCTTGCCAACAACCTTTTTGAAGCTAGGTTGGTTCACCATGGTCCAGAAGTACCTCTCAACATGAGGATAGTTGGCAGTGAACTCTTTGGTCAGGACTTGTTCAAATGGGAACAAAAGATTACATGTGAGAATGATATCAGCAATTGTAACTGAGTGGCCAACAACATATGTACGAGCAGCCAGATGTTTATTGAGGCATTCAAATGCTCTCTTTGAAGCAAGAATTGCCATCTGCTCCACCTGCAACCCACCGACACGAATGTCAGCAATTACAACCCCCACAAGCTTTCGAATGTTAGACAACCTTTCATCAAATCTGTTGACTTCCAGGTAGTGCTACCAATCCAGTTCTAATCCCTCTCCTTGGGAAGAAGAAAAACCCAAAAGAAGACATTCTTCTAATGCACTCTTAATTCCTTGCTCCAGAGGCACACGAAACCACTGATTTAAAACAATACAGGGACAAACAGATTACCAGGAAACCTCTCTAGACCTGCACAATGTAAAGCTGCAGCAAAGCAAACTATCATTGACCCCACATGAAGAAGAGATTCAAAGTTCTCAAGGACATACCCAATTTTTTAAATTATGTTTTAAAAAAATTTGAAATGCCCACATACTAGTCTGTAGTAGTAGTCTATAGACAGGACTGTTCACATCATGCTTACTAGGACCTTGAAATTCTGCATGAAGAATTTTGTATCAACCAATTTCAGCATCGGCTGAAGTATCCTACCTCTGGATTGTAGAAACCCATGCCAAAGTGTGGGTAACCCCACCGTGCTACCCACATATAAATCTCCATGCTTGAGAAGTCACACCATTGGTCTATCTGTGCCTGGCATTCAGCAAAGTAGGTCAATATAAATTTACAATAACTGCATGCAATGCGGAGTGTCCCTGAATCTCTAATGCTCTGAAGTAATGACCAAACACACAGAGTCATCAGTGATCAAAAACTTACTTCTTCAAAGGTGGAAGTGCCGAACAAACCCGCATCCTTAAGCCTTGCCACTAGATGTGCAAAACAAGCAAGAATTATTCCATCGGTTTCACAAGACCTATCATCAAGCAAGATCTTTTGAAGAGACCTAGAAGGTGATGAGCACCATAAAATGGCAATAACTTCTCGAGGCTCCCTGCAACCGAAGCTGTCAGATAAAGCGAACAAAAAGTTTGCAAATCTATGGCAAAACAACGTAATGTACTACATGTAATGTCTTGCAACAGTTGGGGTTAGTGAGGCTCTGAAGTACCGTAGCGGGCAATGGCATTGCTTTCGCAAATTGGACCTTCTGGTGTTTCCAGCACTGGAACCTACATACAAAAAGGACGAGAGTTTGTAAGGCTCACATGAACGAGAGCACCAAGAGAAGCATCTCAGAACTGACAACAAAAGAAGGAACAAAAGTACATTACCAGACCGCAAAATACTAGTTTATGTACCTGTCCGAGGGGATTGAGGTTGAGAAACTCAGGGCTTTTGTTCGTGACCCCCATCTGAAATGATGGAGCTAGCTCAAGCTTGACACCGACGTACTCCGCAGAAACCAACGCCTTGAAGGCATTCTTGTTACTGGCCGGGGCATGGAGCACCTGGAACGGAAGTCAAGCGGCCACAAGCAGTGGAATCAGAGCGCGCACACACACAAGATCTGATCACACAATGTTCGTCTCTCAACAAAGACAGAAAATGCCATAACAATGGAGAAAGAACCGTTGAGAAGCTGCAATCAAAAACTTCCGAGAGGCAAAAAAAACCTCTCAACTGGGCAAGTGCAGAATTTTCCTGGGAAGGGAATAAGTAGAGGAAGGACAAAGGAGGAGCTTACCAAGGCCATGGCAACGGAATTGAAGCTCTGGAACTGGAGCACGGGAAGGCGGCCGACTGGCGACGACGAACTGGACAGCGAAGAAGATATGCGGTGAACTCTGGACTACGTCATTTTAGGAGCTGATTCCTTTAGGGTTTGGAGATCACGCTCTAGATAGATGAGAATTAAAAAGCGGAATATCTTGTTCATCTGTGTACCGAAGAAACTGTCGAGGTAAAAGAGCTTGGAAACATCCAGAAGGATGGATAAGATAGATGAGAATCGATATCGGAATATCTTATTCATCCTTTTACGGAGAGAACTGCCGATGAAGAGAGCCTACCCAGACGATCTGCAAAACCGTGACGAAGTCTCCCCCACGGAGCCACGGACATGGACACCCGAGAGCGCACAGAAAGGAACGAGCGCACAAGTTCTCGCTCAATCCAGACTCCAGATTTGCCTGCATTAGCAAAGAAAGCACCAAGTCCTTGCCATTTTAGGCCCCCTTTACACTACGGCTGAGAGCCCCTTGTCCCATGAAGTTCAAAATTTGGCAATTGGAGGAAAATGAGCTGGCAGTCGGAGTTTGTTTGTATAGGAGAAGGGTCTATGAATAGACACTGCTGGATCTTGGCCCCAGGCCAGGAGGCCAAGCTTTATGTTCCCAACATAGAACTCTGTGGTTCCCCACACCCACTCCACCCCTTCTTTTCCTTTCCACTGTCTTTTTTTCTTTTCACTGATTCTTTTGTCATAAAGCAAATCTTACAAGGCAATGACGTGGTGCGTTGGTACTAATGCATTTAGGTGTTGGCCATCATTGCCAAAGATGCATTCGTTGCACATATTTTGGTTTTGAGTCTGGCACCCTCATATGGGTTTTCTCTTTTGCTTGGTGTCTTGCTAGGTCTCAGTGTTGTGGTTCCTATTACATCTTAGTTTTGCAACTCTTACATTTTGCAACTTATGTTTTTGGCTTACATTGTTGCATCTCGTTGTAGCATGGTTGCTCTTTTGTTCTTGCTACTGCATTGGCACCCTCATTTGGTTTTTTTCTTTCACTTTACAACTTGCTACGTCTTGGTGTTATGCCTATCTCTACATCTTTGTTTTGTTATTTTACATCTTTGCATCTTGTGTTTTTGGCTTATCTTAATGTGTATTGTTGTGGCATTGATGTTATTTTGCTCTTATTGTTACATTGGCATCCTTTCATTTCTTGTTTCTTTCATTTTGCGTCATCCTACATTGTCTATGTGCTATTCTCATTACTACATCTTAAGCTAGCAACTCTCATTGCATTTTGTTACTACATCAACATTCTTTTTGTCTCACTTTTTTTGTTGCATCCTTGTTTTTGTTTTGTTTGGTTGGCCTTACAACTATTTCCATGGCTACTCCTATGTCATCACTATTTGTACATCATCATTAGTCATGTTTCACAGTTATTTGCAATTGATTATTCTTTTACCCTTCTTTTTTCTTGTCCATTTTTTCTTTTAATGTTTTTTCTAGACTATTTGTATGTGTGAAGTTTTGCAAATTCCTTTGTTTTGCAATTGCAACCACACAAACATCAACAATGTCCTTTTGCTTCACCTTGCACAAGCTTCTTCATGTTTTTTTAATTTCTTGCTTTCTTTTCTTGTTTTTTTCATTTTAAAAATTTTCTATTTTGATGTGTGCAAGTTTCTTTTGTTGTGGTTTTAATATAAACATTGGAATTCTTTTTTGTTTTTTTTTTTTTTTGTTTCATTTTTTTGTTTGTTTATAATTTTTTAT
>Ga0116229_10001537_pt1 | contig 36391 bp, 30 predicted proteins | sample S1TSphgellanicum_3_FD_87313 | JGI IMG/M metagenome (GOLD analysis project Ga0116229, IMG submission 87313) | Host-associated microbial communities from peat moss isolated from Minnesota, USA - S1T2_Fc - Sphagnum magellanicum MG | ecosystem: Host-associated > Plants > Peat moss > Unclassified...
AGGCCCAGATAGGTTTGCGCCATGGCTTGCCAGCCATGGGAGAGAGCCAGCGTGCGGGCCGCGCCGCGCATCTCCTTGCGGCGTGAGGGGGAGTCGGCCAGGCCACGCATGGCCGCCGCAAGGCCAGCGACATCCTCGCTATCCGGCAAGACGGTGCCGACGTCTTTGGTCACGATTTCGGCGCCGCCGGCGCTGGCCGCGGTGATGACCGGCAGCCCGCTCGCCAAAGCCTCCAGCAGAACCAGCGAACAGGCTTCGTAGCGCGAGGGGAACACGAACATGTCGGCAGCGCGCATCAGGGCCGGCATGTCGGTGCGGAAGCCGAGAAAATGGGTTCGGTCGGCTACCCCGAGCGAGGCCGCCAGTGCCGGCCAGAGCGTGCCCTGGTGCCGGCCTGCCACCGCCAGATGCAGGCCTGGCACCTCGGCCAAGGCGCGCAACACGCCATCCAGGTTTTTCCGGGGCGTGCGCAGGTCGCCGGCAAACAGGGCGATCGGCACCCCGCGCGGCAAGCCAAGCACGGCACGATCCACCGGGCCGGGGGCGAATTCCTCGGTATCGACGCCGTTAAGAATGGTGGTGATACGCTCGGCGGGAACGCCGCCGGCGAGCAATTCCGTGCGTAGCTTCTCGGAGACCGCCACCACGCGGCGGGCGCGCCGGAATGCGCCGCGTTCCAACCGGGCATTTGCTCCGGCATAGAGTCGCGCATAGAGGCTGCGTGCATCCCGATGCTGCCGCCACGGGTGATGCGGGCTGGCGAGCCAGGCGCGGTGAACGAAATGCACCGCATTGACATCGCTGTTTGCCCAGCTGGCAAAGCCGTTGGCCAGAATGGCGTCGCAGCCGGCCAGAACGCGCGCGGTGCGGGCGGCGAAAACCTGATCGCGCAGCAGGCGGCTGGGCAGAAAGCTGGGCGGCGGCAGGGCAATGATCTCCGCGCCGGCGGCGATCAGCGCCGGATCGGCCGATTCGCAGAACAGCCGCACCTGGTGCCCCTGACGCAAGGCTTCGCGGGCGATTTCCTGGTTGACTCGGCCCTGCCCATCATTGGGGCCGACGCGGCGGGTGATGATGCCTATGCGCATGGTTTGGCACGCATCACCGCGTCTTTGGTGTATCGAGCAGGGTGACGGCGCGCGGGCGTGGGCTGTGCCTGGCCGCCGCGAATACTTCGCTCAGGGCGGCCTGGTTGATGCGGAATTTGCGCCAGGCGGCGGGGTCGCGCCGCAGCCAGAAGCGCGCGGCCTGGACAATCCCAGGATAGGTGCTGGTGCCGATCAGCCTGGCCCAGACGGCAAAGGCCAGGCGCCGCGTTGGGCTCAACTCGTCCCACATGGTGACGGCATGGTTGTAGCAGCATTCGGCGTAGGCGACCGGATCGGGCAGGCCGGGGCGCACCACATAGGATCGCAACTGATCGCCGGCGGCATAATGGTTGATCAGCACGGCGGGATCGTAGGCCAGCTTCCAGCCGCCGCGTTTGACCGAGAGCGAGAATGACAGATCATCATTTGGCTGGGCGCCCTTGCCGCGCAGCCTGGTGTCGAACCACAAGCCGCGCAGCGCCTCGGCGCGGAAACTCATATTGGCGCCCTTGAGGAAATCGACCGGTCGCGCCGGCCCGAAGCCGAGATGGTGGTTGCCGATGGCGCGGCCCCACCATTCGAGATGGCCAACCACTGAGCGCTTGCGGTCGTCGAAGCAGGTGCCGTCGTGGCAGCGATCGCGGCCGCCGAGGCCGCCTAGGGTGGGGTCGGCGATGAAATGCGCCAGGATACGCTGCAGCCATTCCGGCGAGGCGACGGTGTCGTCATCGCAGAAACTGACGATGGTGCAGCGATTGGCCGCCAGACCGGCATTGCGGGCCGCCACCAGGCCGGGTTCGTGCACCGGGACGATACGCCAGGGCAGCGAGTCGGCCGGGCGCGCGGCCATCGCGTCGCGCGTGGCGGTGTCGCTGGGGCGCACCACCAGCATCACATCGTCGGGCAAGCGCGATTGCGCGGCGAGGCCGGCAAGACAGGGCAGCAGGGCATCGGGGCGGCGATAGGTGCAGATCAGCACGCCGATGGTGGGTGTGGTCATGGCGCCGCCGCTTTGGTGAGCATCTGCGCGCAGGCGATGCCGAGGAAGCGCAGATCGGCGACATCCGGCCACAAACGCGGCCAGCTGGCATGCAGAACCAGGCGCAGGCCGGCAGCGGCGGCGGCGGCGCGCAGGGTGGCTGACATCAGCACGGCGATGGCAACGCCCATGGCGCCGTATTCGCGGGCAAGGAGTGCCATCAGCGGCAGGCCGATCATCAGGCCGGTGCCCTCGCAGAGGGTGACAAAGCCGGGGCGGCCACTTGCGGCATAGGCCTGATACAGGATGGCGGTGCCGTTGGAGAGGATGGTGGCGGCCAGCAGGATTCGCAGAGGTGCGATGGCCGGGGCGAAATTGACCCCGTAGACCAGCATCAGCAGGGTGGGGCCAGCGATGCCCAGCGCCAGCGCCGCACAGGCGGAGACCAGGGTAACCAGGCGAAACGACATCGCCACTTTTTCCATCACATGAACCTGGCTGCGGGCCGCGACGGAGGGAAACAGCACCGCACTGACGCCGGCGGAAAACACATTGGGCAACCGCGCCACGCTTTGCGCGACCACATAGGCCCCGACGAGATGCGCCGGCAGCAGCGCCACCACGATCACCTGGTCGGAATATTGCAGGAACGTATTCAGCAGATCGACGCCGTAGAGACGGATGCCGTATTGCAGCAGCCGGATCGACCGCTTCAGGTCCGGCCGCAGATCGGGACGCACGCGGCGCAGCATGCGGATGAGAAAATAGCAGAACACCGGTACGGTCGGTGCCACATAGGCGATGGCGGCGCTGGCCGGCGTGATATGCCTGGTGAGCGCCAGAACGCCGAGCAGCAGCAGCACCGTGCAATTCTGCAAATACAGCGTGCCATTGGCGAAGGTGAACCAGCCTTGCGCTTCCGCGGCGCCGGTCATTGTCCAGGTGGCCATTGTGAGTGGCACCGCCAAGAGCAGCACACGGCCGAGCCAGATGGTGGCGGGATCATAACGATGCAGCCAGATGGGTGCGACCGCCCAGCCGATTCCCATGGCGATGACGCCGAGGCCCAATGCCAGGATCAGCGCATTGCCGAAGTAGTTGCGGGCCGCATCAGGCTCTTCCTTCATCCGGTAGATCAGTGCGGAATGCAGGCCCATCGAGCCGACACCGGCAAGAAACGCCGGGCCGGTGAGCAGGGCGGCCAGCACGCCTCGCCCGGTGGCGCCGAGAAGGGCGGCGGAGACCAGCCCGGTGAGGATGTTCACCGCCAGCGCCATCGAACGAAGACCGATGACCAGAATGGCCGCACGGCCGCCACGCGCCGGACCGCGCAGACGGTTTGCCTGCAAAATGCCGAACAGGCCGCGTGCGCGGGCGGAAAACGCCATGTCTCAGGCGCTTTCGCTGTGGTTCAGGCGATGCGCGTAGGCCGCATGCGCCTTGAAATACAGATTGCCGCGTTCGGTCTGCCGGCGCAGATCGACTTTGGACAGGATGGTGCCGCGCACGGCAATGCCGGCGCGGCGCAGCACGCGCACGGCCTCGGTGGCGGCTTCGCGCGGCGTTTCCTGCATGGCCACCATCAGCACCACGTCATCGGCAAAGCCGCCCAGTTCAGCGGCTTCGGAGGTTGCGAGCACGGGTGGTGTGTCGATCAGCACCAGATCGTACTCGGCCTGCGCCTGATGCCAGAGTTCCACGAACGGACCCCAGGCGGGCAGGCCGCGCGGCTTGCTGAAATAGCTGGACAAAGTGAGATAGCGCAGGGCGGATTTGGCATCTTTCTGCGCCGCATCGATCAGCCCTGACCCTTCAGGCCCGCTGGGAACGGCGATGCGGTCACGCCGGGCCGGCTGCCCGGCGGTGCGCAGCAGCCGGTCGATGGCGGGGCGGCGCAGGTCGCAATCCAGCAGGATCACCGAATGGCCGGCCAGGGAGGCGGCGCGGCCGAGGGCGACGGAAAAGCTGGATTTGCCCTCATGCGGCAAGGAGGACGTGATCAGCACGGTGCGGCCTCTGCCCGCCACGTCGGCCTTGGACGAGCGCAGGATTTGGGTGAGCGCCGCATGCACCGCCTCGGTCTCCAGCGAGAGCGGCTCATCGACCACCATGTCGTGCGGCGCATGATTGCGGCGCAGGAACAGGCCAAGTACGGGCAGCCCGATTTCGCCTTCCAGCTGGTCGGCGCCCTGGAAGCGGCCGGATGCCAGCTCGTAGACGAAGCTGCCGCCGATGCCGGCGCCGATGGCGGTGAGCAAGGCGCCCGCGGTCATCAGGATCTTGCGCGGGAAGACCGGGTGGTCGGGCGCGGTGGCTTCCACCACGATGGCGGCATTGGCAAGGCCGAGACGGCGTTCCGCGTCCACCTGTTTGAGGCGAACGAACAGGCTTTCGTACAAGGTGCGCTCAGTGGCCGCCTCGCGCTGCAATTCTTCCAGCCCGACGCGATCCTGGCTTTCGCTGTTCACCTTGGCGGAATAGTCCGCCACCTCGGCGGCAATGGCGGCGCGGCGTGCCAGCAAGGCGGAGAGCTGGCTGCTGACGCTGGCGGTGGTGCGCTGCATTTCGGCGGCGGTCTGTGCCTCGTTGCGCTTCAGCGCCGCTTCCGCCGCCAGCACGTTGGGGTGGTTCGGCCCCATGGTTGCGCGCATGTTGGAGAGATCGGCTGCCAGTTCGCCGTGTTTCTCCAGCAGTGACTGCACCACCGGGCTATCCAGCCCGGCGGAATTGGTGCCGCGCATGTGCGCCAGGGTGCTTTGCCGTTCGGTGATGGAGGAATTCACCGTCTCCAGTTCCGAGTTCAGCTCCTGGAAATGGCGGCTGGTGGAGGTATCGGCCATGCCGGGCACATCGCTGTGCAGGCTGACCAGGCTGTGAAGCTGGCGATAGGTTTCCACCGCGCGGTCGGCCTTGACCATTGCTTCCTGCACCACGGCCAACTGGCCGCCGAGCCACGCATCGGCTTCCTGTGCCAGCTTTGTCTTGGTATCGCGCTGATAGTTTACATAGGCGGTGGCGAAGCCGTTGGCGATGCGTGCCGCCTCCTCGGGATCGGAGTCGCTGGCCTTGATCTGCACGATATAGGATAATTTGTCGTTGCCGATGGTCAGCCGGTCCAGCAGGATTTTGCCGGCAAATGGCGCCGAAACCTTGCAGGCCGGCGCTGGGAGCTTGTGGAATAATCCGGCGGCGGTGTCGGTGAGCAGGCGGAACAGGCTGCGTGGCGGGCAGAGCTGGTAATCCACCCGGTTCTCCAGGCCCATTGCAATGGCGGCTTTCTCCGCCAGCCGTGGTGAGCCCAGCACCGCCATTTCCGTATGGACCGCTTCGGCGCTGATCTGTTCTTCTGGAATGACCGACGCGCTCTCGCCGGAATAGCGTAATTGCGGCATGTCGATGCGCACATCGGTCTCGGCGACAAAACGCGGCGTGGCCAGGCCAAGGCCGATATAGACCAGCACCGCAATGGCCAGCGCAAAGCCCAGGATCAGCCATTTGCGGCGCAGCGCCACATCCAGCGGCGACACGTCCACGCTACGGCGCCACTCGCCCGACGCGCCAGCAGACGCAGCACCGGCCTCTAGCTTGAGGCCCATGTCGTCGGGATGTGAAGGCAGCATCTGCATGGAAGGAATCCTAGGGCTGCGGGCTATTCGACCGGGGCCAGTTTCGCGGGGGCTTGCACGCGCCAATCCCGCTCTGTCTGGAAGGCGGCGAAACGGCTTTGCACGAAATCGGTAAATTCACGATCGAAACGGGCCTCGTTGAATCGCCTGGCATGGGCGTGGCATTGCGCAGGGTTGAATCGCCGTGCGCTTTCGATGAAGCGTTGTACCGCCCAGGCGATGGCTTCCGGCGTTGGCGTATCGAAGAACAAGCCGGTGGGGGCGGCGCCTTCGCTGACCACTGTTTCGCGGGCGCCGCCGCGGCCCAGCGCGATCACCGGGGTGCCCTGCGCCTGCGCCTCCAGCGGGGTGATACCGAAATCCTCCCGCGCGGCAAAGACGAAAGCGCGGGCGCGCTGCATCAGGCTGACGAGTTCGGCGTCATCGACAAAACCCAGCATGCGCACATTGGGGCCGGCCAGCGCGCGCAAAGCCGCCAGATCGGGGCCGGCGCCGACAACGACCAAATGCTGCTCCGGCAGATGGGCAAAGGCCTCGATGATGGCGCGCACATTCTTGTAGGAAACCAGGCGGGAGGCGCTGAGGAAAAAATTCTGTTTTTCGATAGTTGGCAAAGCCGCAGGCACCCGCACCGGCGGGTGGATGATGGTGGCCTCGGCGCCATAGAGCTTTTTGACGCGCCTGGCCACATAACGGGAATTTGCGATGTAGAAATCCACCCCATGGGCGGTGCGCACATCCCATACGCGGATGCCGTGCAGCAGCACACGCGAGAGCCAGCCGGACAGGCCGCCGCCGATGCGTGACTCTTCCAGATAATCTTCTTGCAGGTCCCAGGCATAGCGCATTGGCGAATGGACGTAGCTGATATGCAGCTGGTCCGGCCCGGTGAGCACGCCTTTGGCGACAGCGTGGCTGCTGGAAATCACCACGTCATAGCCGCGCAGATCGAGCTGCTCCACCGCCAGCGGCATCAGCGGCAGGAAGATGCGGTGGTTGCGCCGGATGAACGGCATGCGTTGCAGGAAGGTGGTGCGGCTGACGCTGTAGCCGATCCGTGCGCGGTCGGTCTTGCTGAGTACATCGAACAGGCAGAACACATCGGCGCCCGGAAAACAGCGCAGCATGCCTTGCAGCACGCGCTCTGCGCCGCCGATGGTATAGAGCCAATCATGAACGATGGCGACGCGCATGCTATGCGGTTTCCGTCTGGTGGGTGGCCAACGCGGCCTGCTCGATTAATGCGCGCTTAAGAATTTTGCCGGTCGGCGTGGTCGGCAGCGCGTCGCGCGCGAAAAACCGGGTGGGCCGCTTGTAGCTGCTGAGATGCTGCGCGGCGTGCTGGGCCAACGCGCGAAAATCCGGCGTGTGGCCGGCGCGCGGCACCACGAATGCCAGGATCTCCTCGCCGGCCGCGCTGGGCTGGCCGATCACCGCGGCCTGCAACACGGAGGGGTGCTGGGCGAGGACCGATTCCACTTCGGCGGGATATACGTTGAAGCCGAAGCGGATGATGATGTCTTTCGCGCGGCCGACGACGATCAGGTCGGCGCCGTCGAGCCGTGCCAGGTCGCCGGTGTGGAACCAGCCATCGCGATCCAGCACGGCGGCGGTCTGAGCGGGATCGCGGTAATAGCCAAGCATCACACTAGGGCTGCGCACCAGCAATTCACCCACCTCGCCAGGCGCCACAGTCTGGCCATCCGGCCCGATCAGCCGCGCTTGCACGCCGGGCAAAAGCGGGCCGACCGAACAATCGGGGCGCTCGGCGCCCGGGCGTATCTGCGCGATGGTTGGCCCGCATTCGGTGATTCCATAGCCGTGATGGACGGGCAGGCCGAAAAACGCTTCCGATGCCAGTTTCAGATCCTGTTCCAGCCTGGCACCGGAGACGGAGAGAATGCGCAGATGGGTGGCCGGGCCAAGCATGTTGGCGCTTGCCGCGTAATCCAGCAGCAAGGTGAGCATGGCCGGCGCGCCGAGCATGATGGTGATGCGATCCTTGGCCAGGGACGCCAACAGGCTGGCCGGGTTGAACCGCATGACCAGTTGAACCGAGGCGCCATGGATCAAGGCGCCCAGGAACACCACCGAGAGCCCGACGATATGCGAGATCGGCAGCAGGCCGAGCAGCCTGTCTGACGGGCCGAGCCCGCGTATGGCGCCGGATATGGCGGCCATATAGAGCAGGTTGCGGTGGGTGAGCATAACGCCTTTCGGCTCGCCGGATGAGCCGGAGGTATAGATCAGCACCGCGACCTGGGCTTCGGCTGCGTGGCACACCGGCTCGTTATGCGACTGCGCATCGGCGGCGCCGGCAAAGATGCTGCCCAGGCCTTCGATTTCTGCCCTCATCAGGCCGAAATGGGTGGCATGGGCGCGGGCCTGCACCGAGGCATCGACGCCGCAGACCAGACGCGGTGCGCAACGCCTGGCGATCGGCTCGATCTCGGTGGCGGCAAGGCGCGCATTGACCAGGACCGCCCAGGCATCGATGGCGGAACAGGCCAGCAGAAGGGCGGACGCTTCGCGGCAATTCTCGGCGATGATCAGCACGCGGTCGCCGCCGCGCACCCCGGCTTTGGCGAGCCAGGCAGCGCCAGTGCGGATCGATTCTGCAAGCTCGGCAAAGCACCACGCGCCGCGCCCATCGATCAGGGCAATGGCGTGCGGGTTAAGCTGCGCCTGCGATAGCACGGGTTCATGCAGGCGGCGCGGCAGGGCGGCGAGAATGGCCGCGGGATCGGGGTCGGGCCTGGTCATGCGGCGGCACCGGCGACGAAATCGGCGGCGATCGGCGCGGACTGCGCCACGATCAGATGGTCCTGCCCCGGCAGGAGGACGAGATCTACCTGTAAGCCGGCGTCGCGCAGCCGGCTTGCGGCAATTTCCGATCGCAAGGACGGCACGGTGGCATCCGCGGTGCCGTGGATGAGCAACACGGGCGGACGGCAGCTGGGCGCGAAACCATCTTCCGCCGCCAATAGCGCACCGGCGATGGCCACGATGCCGCGGGGGGCCGTGTGGCGCATGGTGCCGGCCAGCAGCGCCACCATCGCGCCCTGGCTAAACCCGCAGAACAGCACGGCATGGGCCTTCAGGCCCAGCCTTGTGAGTTCGGCATCGACGCGTATGTTCAACGCTGAAGCGGCAAGCTTCGCCGCCCCGATCTGATCGGCCTTCGGCAAAGCCAGCGAGAACCATTGGCGTTTGGCCGTGGCACGGCCGAAGAGCCGCGCGCTGAGCGAAACCGGGCAGGGCTCCGGCGCATCGGGGAACATGAAGGCAGCGCCTGGGGCGATGCCCCGCCATGCGTCGCGCAGCTTGGTGAGTTGGCTGCCATCGGCGCGGACGCCATGGCAGAGCACGATCAGGCAGTTCGGGTAGAGTGAGTCGTCAGACCCGGCATCGTCCTGGCTGGCGGGAGGCGGCATAAGATCCATGCTCAGAGCCCGGCCAGGACGAGGCTGGGGCTGGCCTGGTGTTTGCGCAACACGCGGTCGCGCAGATCGGCGGCAAAGCGCGGCAGGCGGCCGGGAACGCGATAAGGCAGGAAGCGGAGGCGGCGCAGCCCAGGGTGCCAGGCGCGCAAGGTCGGCGCGATTTCCCAGCGATCCAAGCCCCATGGCATTGGCGGCAATTGGTAGGTGGCGCTTTGCTGGTGGCCGCGTGTGGTGGCCGCCGAAAGCCAGCGCGGCACGATGTCGAACGCCAGCTCGGCGCCGGGAAACCGTGTGGCGATGCGGCGAAAGATGCTCTCCACGATCGGCGGTTGCAGATACATGAACAGGCCTTGGGCGACGAAGAACACGCCTTGCGCCGCATCGATCGCATTCAGCCATTCGGTGCCGGCGACGTCGGCCGCCAGATGGGCGAAGCGGCCGCCGGGGGCGAGGAAGATCTCGCGCGCCTGGATGCCTTCGGGCAGGTCGACGCTGAGCCAGCGCAGCATGCCGTTATCCACCCGCCAGGCCTGAGTCTCCAGGCCTTCGCCGAGCGACACCACCAGACCGCGCGGGTGCTTGACCAGCCAGGCGGTAATGGCGGCATCCAGCAAGGCGGCCCGCACGGCGAAGAGCCGGTTCGGCGCACCGAAGCGGCCGTCGAAATCATAATCTATCTGCTTCGCCAAAGCGGCCGCGCGCGCATCGTGCAGCACAGCGCGCCCGGCATGGAACTCGGCGGCGCGGGCATGCAATGTCCAGAGCATGGTCTCTGGCACGCCGTGCAATTTGACGACATGCGCGTTCACACCGCGGTCCCGGACAAGGCGGCATCGATGGCCGCGGTGAGTTGGGCAGCGGTTGCGGCGGCCTCGCCGCGCACCAGGGTCTGGTGGTCGGTTTCTGCGTCCATCACCGTGAGTGCGCCGACCAGATGGCCCCAGATGGCCGCAGGCTCGAACGGCACGGCGGATTGGCCGGTGGCGCGCAGCACCACGATACGGCCGGGATAGGGGCGGGGCACATAGGCGTTGAAGGCGCGCCGCGCTGCCTGGGTGACCCGGTCGATCGTCTCGTAGGTGGTGGCAGCCACGGCGGGGGCATCCATGGCCGTGAGCATGTCCTTGTGCACGGTGGCGCGGCCGGCGAAATCATGCACCCAGGCGGTGCGCATGATATCCAGCGGCAAGGTGATCGCGCGAAACACGCCGCGGATGAGATGCGAGGCGGCCGATACAGGGGAGCGGCCGCGCAAGCCTTTGGCGTGGCGGCGGGCAAGGCCGATCCACAGTTTTGGCGAGAGATAGATGCCTGCTTGCAGCCAGAAGGCGCGGACGCGGCTGCTGAGCCGCCAGGTGCCTGGATGCGGGAAGGTATCGAGCAGCGCCAGCAGCGCCACCTGTTCGCCGGCTTCCTGAAGCTGGCGCGCCATCTCGTAGGCCACCAGGCCGCCGAAGGAATAGCCCGCCAGCAGATAGGGCCCGTTTGGGGCGACGCTTCTTATATCCTTTATGTGGGCGGCGGCCATGATCTCTATCCGGTCGAGCGCCGGGGAGAGGCCATCCATGCCTTGCGCCTCGATCCCCCACACGCTGCGCGCGCCGCCGATGCGGCGGGCCAGATCGCGCAGGATCATCACCGAGCCGCCCATGCCGTGCAGCAGGAAGAGCGGCGGGCCGGCCTGCGGCGCGGTGGCGGGACGCAACTCCACCAGGCAACTGGTGCGGCCGGCGCCGGGGCCGCCGAGCAGACGCGCGGTGAGGGTGGCGATGGTTGGCGCATCGTAGATCGCGGTGATCGGCAAGGTTTGGCCCGTTGCCTCCTCGATATGCAGGAACAGCGAGAGCGCCATCAGCGAGTCGCCGCCGAGTTCGAAGAAATCATCAGTGTCGGCGGGATCATCGACCGCGAGGATATCCATGAAGGCGCTGCGCACCGCCTCGTGTGTTTTTGCCTGGCGCCGATCCAGGTCCATGATTATGGGCGCGTTCATCCGACCATCTCCTGCAAAGATCCAAGCCAATTGCGTATGACAGGTGCCACATTGGTGGTGGCCGCGCCGGAGCGGGCCGGTTTGGGCGGCTCCGGCGGCGAGGCGATGTCTCCGGCTTCGAATCGGCGCAGGTCGCGCCGGTATTCGCCTTCGAGTGCTGTTGCTTCGTATTCCGGGTGGCCCTGCATGAAGAGATGCGGCGCGCCATCGCACGGCACAAACATGTCCACGTCGGTTTCCGGGCCTTGGGTCAGGACACAGAATCCGACGTGTCGCAGATCGGCAGACGACACTTCATTCCAGCGCGAATGGGCGACATGGAATTCTGGCGGCATGCCGCGTAGCAGCCTGTGTGACGCTGCCGGAGCCTGGGCGAACAGGCCGAATGCCTTGCGCGGCAGTTTTCGGCGTTCGATGCCGGTATAATGCTGGGCGGCGGCATGGGCGGCGAGGCAGGAGAACAGAGAGGGGATTCGCTCCGCCTTTACCCAATCGAACAGGCAGACCAGGCCGGGCCAGAAGGTTTCATCGCGGAGATCGGCGGCATTCGGCTCCGCGCCGCTGAACACCACGGCATCGGGTGGCCTGTTGCAGAGTGCCTCGGGCGTTTCATAGCGCTGGGCAATGCGCGCCGCGGCCAATTCGCCGCGCGGTATCTGCGGCAGGGTGACACAGCGGAGATCGATACGCTGCTCCGGGAAAGCGGTTTGCATCAGGCGGAGAAAGCGTTGTTCGGTCAGGGCCAGAGCGGAATCGGCCATGTTGTTGACCAGGGCGATGTGCAAGCTATGGCCATCGGCACCAAAGCCGGGTTCCAGCCCAGCCATATCCTGCGCGCGTTCAGGCATGCACGGCCTCCATCACTACCGGCCGGGAAAACCCTGTTGCTGCCAGGGCCTGATCCAGATCGGCTAAAATATCGTCGATATGCTCGATGCCGATGGCCAGCCTGACCGTATCCGGGGTTATGCCGGCCGATGCCAGTTCGGCCGGTGAGAGCTGGCGGTGGGTGGTGGAGGCGGGGTGGGTGGCAAGCGACTTGGCGTCGCCCATATTCACCAGGCGCTTGAACATTTTCAGCGCATCCAGGAATTGCCGGCCGCCTTCGAAACCGCCTTGCACGCCAAAGGTGAGGAGTGCCGGGGCGTTGCCGCCGAGATAGCGGTTGAGCAGCGCATGATGCGGGCTATCGGGGAAGCCGGCGTAATTCACCCAGTTTACGTTTTTGTGGCCGCGGAGGAATTCCGCGACGGCGCGGGTATTTGCCACATGGCGTTCGATTCGCAGCGGCAGCGTCTCCAGCCCCTGCAGGATAAGGAAGCCGTTCATTGGCGAGAGGGTGGAGCCGGTGTTGCGCTGGCAGACGGTGCGGCAGCGCGCGACATAGGCGGCGCGGCCGAATTGCTTGGTGTAGATAACGTCGTGATAGGAGGGCTCCGGCTGGACGAACATCGGGAACCGCGTGCCATGCGCATCCCAGTCGAAATTGCCGGCATCGACGATCATGCCGCCGAGGCTGGTGCCGTGGCCGCCGATGAATTTGGTGAGGGAATGCAGAACCACATCGGCGCCATGCTCGATCGGGCGCAGCAGGATAGGGGTGGCGACGGTGTTATCGACGATCAGCGGCACCCCGCCGGCGTGGGCGGCATCGGCCAAACCAGCGATATCGGCGATATTTCCGGCCGGGTTGCCGACGCTTTCGCAATAGACCGCCTTGGTGCGGCCATCGATCAGTTTGGCTACCGCTTCCGGTGACTCGTTTTCGGCAAATTTTACCGAGACACCTTGGCTTTTGAAAATCTGCGCGAGCAGGGTGTAGGTGGCGCCGTAAAGCTGCGGCAGCGAGACGATATTATCGCCGGATTCGACGATGTTCATGATCGCATAATGGATTGCCGCCGAGCCGGCACTGACGCTCAATCCCTCGACGCCGCCTTCGAGTTCGGTGACGCGCTGTTCCAGCACCGCGTTGGTCGGGTTGCCGATGCGGGTATAGATGTTGCCGGGCACTTCCAGGTTGAACAAGGCGGCGCCGTGATCGGCGCTGTCGAACTCGAAGGCGACGGTCTGGTAGATCGGCACGGCGCAGGCATGGGTGTTGGGATCACCGCGATAGCCGCCATGCAGGGCGATGGTTTCCGCTTTCATGCGGCACCCGCCATGTTCGGCTCCAGAGCGGCCGAGGATGCCGGATCGCGGCGTGTCTGCCGGACGGCGCGGGCCAGATGGCGCGTGAGGGTGCGCGCGGTAAAATCGGCGCCATAGGCAAAGCGCAGCAAAGGGCCGAAGCTGTAGGCGGCGGCCAGCCCGGTGATATACAGGCCTGGCACGCTGGTCTGAAACTGTGCCGACAGGCGCGGGATGTGCGAGGTGTGGACGATGTTTTCGCGCAAGCCGCTATCGAGAAAATTCAGGCGCCGCAGATCGGGCCGGTAGCCGGTGGCTGCGATGACGTGATCGACGGTTTCGCACCGCCGCGATCCGTCGGTGCCGAACAGGTCGAGCTGAACAGCGCCGCGGCGTTCGGCCGCGTGCACGATGCTGGTGCCGAGCTGCACATCCACATGGGCCTCCACCGGCGCACGAGTCCACCAGCCGGCGGATGGGCCGAGATGCTTGCGGATGACTTTGTGCCTGAAATCTTCAGGCAGATAGCGGAACATCATCGGCAGATCGGTGCAGATGCGCGAACGCCAGCCGGGGCCCAGACCGGATTGCGGCGCGCGCAGCGATTCGGCGAAACTGCGGGGGCGGAGCGAGGGCGGACCGAGAAAGGCAATCCGCTTGCCGCGCACCAGCAGCTTCGTCGCGATTCCGGCTTCGGCGAGCAAGGCGGCAATGTCGATCGCCGAGGCGCCGGCGCCGATCACGGCCACGCGTTTGCCGGCAAATACGCTGAGATCACGATGCTGGCTGGCATGGGCGGCAAGCGCCGGCGGCAGGCCGGTGAGGCAATCGGGCATGTGCTCGTAGTGGCTGATGCCGGTTGATATCACCACGCGCCTGGCGGTGGCGTTTTGGCCGTTGGCCAGCTCCAGGCGAAAGACCAGGCCGTCATGTTTCAGGGAAACGACGTCGGTCGTTTCCAGATGGGGCACCTTGCGGCTCTGGAATGCTGCGCCGTAGCGGCAGAACAGATCGAGCGTGACCGGCAAGCCGGTATCGCGATAGGCGATTGCCTGCTCGCCGCAATAGGCACCCAAGGTCAGGTCACCCTCGCCGTCATACAGGCTGGAGGCAAAGCCTTCCGATTTCAGCTTCATCCCGGCCGGCATATGGGTGCGCCAGGTTTGCATCGGTGTGCCGAAAATGCGGTGCTCGATGCCGCGCGCGCGCAAGGACGCGGCGAGCGAAAGTCCGTAGGGTCCGGCGCCAATAATGGCGAGGTCGGTGGTCATGTGAGATCCGTCATCTGAGTGGGCACCATCGACGCGGACGCGGTGGTGTGGGTATGTTGAGCCGCCTTACGCTCGGCGAACCAGCGCCGCAGCCCGGCCAGAATGCCGCGATCGGGCCATGGCTTGCGCAAAAGTTCTTGCAGGAGAACGGGATCTTCCCACGGCACGTCGTGGAAGCCACGGCGGAGCCACGGATCCTGCGGGCAGGCGTGCCAGGCCTGGGGAAAATAGGCGATGACGTCGCTGGCTATGCTGCGTGGTGGCGGGGAGATTGTGGTGAGGCCGGCGATATGGGCGATGGCGCCGATCAGATCCTGCCCTTCTCCTTGCCCGAGATGGCAGAGCGGCGTTGCGCGCGCATTCATTTCCACAAGCTGGGCGGCACCGGTGGCCTCGTCGATCAGGAAATCCAGCCCGAACACGCCAGAGAGATTGAGCGAGCGTGCCAGGCGTTCGGCCGCCTGGGCCATTTGCGGATGGTCGATGATACGCACCACGGTGGATGCGCCGAGCGGCCGTTGCACCGAGACCGATTCGGCGCAGATTGTGCCGAGGATTTCGCCGTTGAGGCAGGCAGAGACGCTGTTGCCGGGATGACCATGTACATAGGCCTGCAGGCTGACTGACGTTTTTTGGCGCTGCACCCAGGGGCGGATATGAAACGGATCGCGATCGACGAGAAGCCGCTTGATCACCTGCGCCAGGGAAATCCGCCGTGAGAGCCGAGTGAATGCGCCTTTCGCCTGCAGCTTGTTGCGCAGAATGGCGACGCCGAAGCCGCCCCAGGTGCCGTCCAGCTTCAGAACGGCGGGTAGGCCCAATTGGTGCAAAGCCGCATCGAGCGCGCCTGGCCCTGCGATGGGCAAGGTCTCCGGTGCTGCGATGCCAAGTTGCCTGGCATGGGCGATCAGCGCGCAGCGGTCGCTGAGTATTTGGAAGGAGGCCGGTTCGCCAAGCGATCTGGCGATGGTGGCGCGCAGCGTTTCATCGGGTGTGGTTTCATGCAGGCTGTGCAGATGCGCCAGCGCCCGGTCGTCGCAGGGCAGCACCATGGCAGCCTTGCTTCGCGTGATGGCGCGAGCCAGCGCGTTCAGCGGGCGCAGCGCGCCATACGGGTGATTTCGTGAAACCGCCGATGTTTTCAGCAAAGGATGTCCGCGGCCGCAGATGACCTCGACGGCCAGGCCGCGCGCCGCGCAGGCCATGGCGATCCGCGCCGGGAACGCCCACCAGGTGGTTGACGCAATCAGGATCACTGGTCGCCCCGCCTGGGTCGGCAGCTGTGCCTGGTGGGCGATGCTATCGATCGCCCGCATTGTATCTTCCAGCGCCAGAACCCCGTCGGTCATGCAATCGGGTCCATGTCGTTCGGCGACCCCCATATCCATCGCTCAAACCGCCGTATCGTCGTTGAACATGCGAACGACGGTGAGCAGCAGGATGCGAAGATCGAACAGCAATGACCAGTTGCGGATATAATCCTGATCGTAGAGGACCCGCATCTGAATATCTTCCGCGGTGCGGGTTTCGCCGCGCCAGCCATTTATCTGCGCCCAGCCGGTGATGCCGGGGCGTACGCAATGCCGCAGGTGATAATTCGGCACCAGCTCCGCAAACAGGCGGCCAGCGGCGGTGGTTTCCGGCGCATGCGGCCGAGGGCCGACCAGCGACATTTCGCCCTTCAGCACATTGAATAATTGCGGCAGCTCATCCAGGCTGCTTCTGCGCAGGAACCGCCCGAGGCTGGTGATCCGCACATCGTTCCGCGTGGCCTGGGTGCGGGCGTGCATATCGGTCATGTGGTGAAACATCGTACGAAACTTGAGGCATTTGAAATTTTGCTGCCGGAAGCCGATTCGATCTTGCCGGAACAGCACCGGCCCTGGGCTTTCAAGCCGGATCAGCAGCGCGATGGTGAGCATGACGGGCGAGAGAAAGATGAGCGCGATTGCCGCGACGAGACGATCGAGCACGGCCTTTATTGTATAGGCGAGTGATGCCATTGCACCGAACTGCTCTGGCTGCTCCAGGTCGGTGACGGGATACGGGGTCATGTCGGTCAGCTGAGAGGGATCGAACTCTGTCAGTCGCCCCGCGTGCCCAGCGGGGAGCGCAAAATAACGTTGCGAAGGCGCCATCGCAGCAAACCTTTCCGGGGACCTGGTTTAAATATTGAAACCGATATCTCAGATTTAGATACACGAGCTTGGTTTGATGCGTCTAGTGGAAAACGCGCGCATCTTGACCATCGCAAATATAGGTCGATGCCATTTTATGGCGGATAAGCCCGTTAAGGTAGAGTTTCTTGAGTAGCGGTAGCGCGCTATTTGGTTGGAGCCAAAATATACTACTTATACGGGTATTTTTTCGGAGATAATCTCTGCCTGCGTGTATAGGGTTGATGATGGTCGTTGGCCTGAATGCAACGAGTGTGTTACCATTTCAGGGTGAGAGGGCCTTACCATTGCAACTTTGCCGCGAGCAAGCGGTATTCCGTACTGGCAATACGCGCGCTGCGAGCGGTATGAGGCGCGTGGTTACACTGCTGGCGCCATGGATTGTCGTTACGGTTGATAGCGGCCGAGTCGCGGGTCTGGTGCGGCCGCAGGGCGGTGATTAAGAGAACACGATTTCGTGTGGGGGAAGACAGAGCATCGATGGTGTTAGTGCCCTTAGCCCGCCCGGTTGTTCCGAATGACGTGCCCGTTGCGGCGGCGCCGGACTACGCAGTACTGACAACGGCTTACGAGGAGGCCCGCGGCTTCCTCGCTGGCCTGGGGGATCGGCATGTGGGTGTGGCGGCGGATGCAGCCACATTGCGATCATTGCTTGGCGGCGCTTTGCCGGAAGGCCAGGCCGACCCCGCGCGGGTGATTGCCGCATTGTCGCGCACCATGGATGCTGGTTTGCTCGGCACCAGCACCGGCCGGTTTTTTGGTTGGGTGATCGGTGGCGCGCTGCCGGTCGGGATCGCGGCGGATTGGTTGGCATCGGCCTGGGATCAGAATGCGGCCGCTTATGCCACCAGCCCCGCCACCTCGGTCATGGAGGAGACCTGCGGCGCGTGGCTGAAGTCATTGCTTGGTCTGCCGCCGGGCGCTTCGTTCGCCTTTGTCACTGGCTGCCAGATGGCGCATGCTACCGCATTGGCCGCGGCGCGCCACCGGCTGCTGGCCGATCGTGGAATCGATGTGGAGGCGGTTGGGTTATCCGGTGCACCCAGGCTGCGTAGTCTTACCGGCCAGACCCGGCATGAATCGTTGCTGCGTGCCGCCAGGCTGTTGGGCCTTGGTACGCAGGCGATAGAGACGCTGCCCTGCGATGAGCAATCGCGCCTGCGCCTGGATGCGCTGGAGTCGGCGCTGGCCGGCGATGACCGGCCAACGATTATCTGCCTGCAGGCCGGGGACATGAATACCGGCGCTTTCGATCCGTTTGCCGAAGCTTGTGCGCTGGCCAGGGCGGCGAGGGCGTGGGTACATATAGATGGGGCGATCGGGTTGTGGGCGGCGGCAAGCCCGAGATTGGCGCATCTGATGGAAGGTGCCGACCAGGCGCACTCCTGGGCGACGGACGGGCATAAATGGCTGAACGTACCGCAGGATTGTGGCTATGTGTTCATCGCCGACACCGCCGCCCACCGCGGCGCCTTCGCCCAGGCAACCAGTTTCGCCCACGCGGTGGATGCCACACGGCGCCAGCTGGAATGGGGGCCGGAATGGTCGCGCCGCGCGCGCGCTTTGCCGAGCTATGCGGTGATCAGCAGCCTCGGCCGGCAGGGCATTGCGACCATGCTCGATCGCAGCTGCGATCTGGCGCGGCTGCTGGTTGAGGGGCTGAGCCGGCTGGACGGGGTGGAGGTGCTGGCCTGGCCGCAGATCAACCAGGCGCTGGTGCGGTTTCTGGCCGCTGGCGGCGACCACGATGCGCTGACCGATTCCGTGGTGGAGGCGGTACAGGCGGGCGGGGAGGCATGGTTTGGCAGCACCACATGGCGAGGTATGCGGGCGATGCGTATCTCGGTGTGCGATTGGCGGACGACGGAGAGGGATGTTGCGCGGGCCGTGGAGGCCGTGCGTCAGGCGATTCCTTCGGCTGCGTGAGTGGCTTTACGCACCCCGTTCGAATGTCTTCCGCCAGGCGGCGTTCACCGCATTCGCCTGGCGTTCCATGCGCAATTGGGCGGGATCGAACCCATGTGCCGGCACGCCGATGAACGCGCCGATCGCCTCCGCGGCCTGGCGCGGATTGGCCACAATGTCCTCATGCAGGAGATGCAGCGGGGTTAGCCCGTTGCTGGAAAAGAAGCTGTAGAAACCATAATTCGCCAACTCGATGCGCTGAAGTTCGGCGCAGATGGCGGCCCGGCTATAGCGCAGTGCGCTGTCTGGCACGCTCCGCGGATGTTGCCAGGTCCAGCTGTTGTTCTGGGCGGCGATGCAGCGCGAAATGGCCTGCGCCACCCGGTCTCTACGCTCCAGAAGGATGAATTTCGCCCGTGGCAGCAGCGCCGGCAAAATCCCCGCATCCACCAGCATCATCACCTGGTCGATGCCCACCTTGCTGGTGATCCAGCCATTGGCGCCGACAAGATGGGGCAGATGGGCGACATAGGCGCGCAGAGAGGGGGCCGGCAGGCGGTGCGCGTGTTCCAGAACCGTCTCTGCATTGAACAATTCGCCGGGCACCGAGAGATGGCAGGCCGCCGCCAGAAGCTCCGCCAGGTAGTTCGATCCGCAGCGATTGGTGAAGCACAGGAACAGGAACTGCCAACCGGGCAGGTCTACCTCGCGGCCTTGGCCCAAGGGGCCGAGCGCGGCCGCAATGAGCTCGCCATGCGGTTGCTCGATCTGGCACCGCAGCGCCCATGGCACGATCATGTGGCGGCGCGCATATCGTCTGGCCCTCGCATACTGCACCCGGCTTGCCGGCACGGGGCGATTGCTGCCCGGCGCGTTGGTAGGGTAGAGCCACGCGCCGATCAAGGAGTGTTGCACGACATGGCAAGCCGTTCGATATCAAAAACGATACTGGCGCCCTGCCTGGTTTTGGGCGGACTTGGCTCGGCCAGCGCGGCCGCGCCGGGCAATCCTCTTCTGGCGCCGAGCAACCTGCCTTATGACGCGCCGCCGTTCGACCGGATCAAGGACGCCGATTACGCGCCCGCCATCGAGGCGGCGATGGCCGAGCACGACGCGGAGATTGATCGGATCGTTGGCAGCCACGCCCCGCCGAGCTTCGAGAACACGATTGTGGCGATGGAAGCCTCGGGCGCGCTGCTCACGCGGGTGGTGCAGATTTTTGAGAACATTACTCAATCCAATACCGACCCGGCACTCGATGCGGTGAAGGATGATATCGAGCCGAAGCTGCAAACCCATAGCGACTCCATTCATCTGAACCCGCGTTTGTTTGCGCGCATCAAGGCGGTTTTCGATGCCAGGGCGGGGCTGAAGCTGGACGCGAAGTCGCGTTTTCTGCTGGAGCAGAAATATCAGGAATTCGTTCATGAAGGGGCGGCGTTGGCGCCTGCCGACCAGGCCAGGTTGCGGACGCTGAACCAGCAGATCGCCAAGCTGCAAACCTCGTTCCAGCAAAAGCTGCTGGCGGCGACCTCGGGTGGTGCGGTGGTGGTGGCCGATCGCGCCCAATTGGCCGGGCTGGATGCCAACGCGGTGAGTGCCGCGGCCGAAGCCGGCAAGCTGCTTGGCCATCCCGGCGAATTCGTGCTGCCGCTGCGCAATACCACGCAGCAACCGGCCCTGGCCAAGCTGACCGACCGTGGCTTGCGTGCGCGCATCCTGGCCGCCTCGGAATCCCGCGGTGACAGGCCGGGGCGGAATGATGTGCGCGATCTGGTGGCGCAGCTGGCGAAATTGCGCGCCGACAAGGCCAAGCTGCTCGGCTTCGACAGTTTCGCCGCCTACACGCTGGATAACCAGATGGCCAAAACGCCGCAAGCCGCATTCAAGCTGCTGGATAGCCTGGTGCCGGGGGCCACCGGCAATGCGCGCGCGGAGGCTGCGGATATGCAGGCGCTTGTCGATGCGCAGAAGGGCGGCTTCAAGCTGGCCGCGTATGACTGGAATTTCTATTCCGAACAGGTGCGGGCACAAAAATATGATCTGAACGAGGCGCAAACGCGGCCCTATTTCGAGCTGGACCGCGTGCTGCATGATGGCGTCTTTTTCGCCGCGCAGAAACTCTATGGACTTACCTTCAAGGAACGCCACGACCTGCCGGTCTATCATCCGGATGTGCGCACCTATGAGGTGTTCGACGCCGATGGCACGGCGATCGCTTTGTTCTATGCGGATTATTATGCGCGGCCGAATAAGCAGGGGGGTGCCTGGTGCGATGATTTTGTGCCGCCGAGCGGGTTGCTTGGCCGCAAGCCGGTGGTGGTGAATGTGACCAGTTTCACCAAACCCGCCCCCGGCCAGCCGGCACTGATCGGTTTCGACGACGTGACGACCATGTTCCATGAATTCGGGCATGCGCTGCACACGATTTTCTCGAACCAGCATTTCCCCAGCCAGAACGGCTTTAATGTGCCGACCGATGTGGTGGAATTCCCTTCACAGTTCAACGAACATTGGGCGCTGGACCCGGTGGTGTTCGCGAATTATGCCCGCCATTACAAGACTGGCGAGAAGATGCCCGAGGCGCTGGCGGACAAGATCAAGCGGGCGAAAACCTTCAACCAGGGCTATTTGCTGACCGAATATCTGGCAGCGGCGCTGCTCGATCTGGAATGGCACAGCCTGCCTGCCGGCGCGCCGCTGCAGACACCGGATATTTTTGAAAGGTCTGCGCTGGAAAAGCATAATATCGATTTGGATATGGTGCCGCCGCGCTATCGCACGACCTATTTCGCGCATATCTGGGCCGGCGGCTATGCCGCCAATTACTACGCCTATTTATGGGGCGAGGTGCTGGACGATGACGCCTATGCCTGGTTCACCGACCATGGCGGCCTGACCCGCGCCAATGGCCAGCGTTTCAGGGACATGATGCTGGCACCTGGGCACACTGCCGATCCGATGGAGCTGTATCGGGCCTTTCGCGGGCATGATCCGGATACCAGCGCCTTGCTGAAGCAGCGCGGGCTGGATGGCAGGAGCTGAGCTTTCGTTTCAAGAACGCTCGATACAAACGCATGGCTCATGACGTGGTGGGATGCCAAGCGCATTCCACCCTACGGTTTGGGAGGGAGCGGCCACAGCCAGGCGGCGCCGCGGACGCCGGAACTGTCGCCATGGCGGTTGCGCAGGATGGGCGTGCGGACATCGTCGGCAATGGCGTAGCGGCGCAGCAAAGGCGGCACGGCGGTGTAGAGGTGGGCCATGTTGGATAGGCCGCCGCCGATGACGATGGCATCCGGATCGAGAATATTGACGATCACCGACAGGCCGCGCGCGACCTGGTCGGCATGGCGATCCAGCGTGGCTTGCGCGTGGGCGTCGCCGGCGGCGGCGCGGGCGGGGATGGTGCTGGCATCGCTGTGGCCTGGCCCGTCGCAGGCTTCGGCAAGCGAGGGGCCGGCAATGTAGCGTTCCAGGCACCCGGCATGGCCGCAAAAACAGGGTTTTGGCGGCAATTCATGGGCGTTTGGCCAGGGCAGGGGCGTATGGCCCCACTCGCCACCCACATGGTGCAGGCCGGGCAGCAATGCGCCGCCGATCACGATACCGCCGCCGCAGCCAGTGCCGAGAATTACCCCGAAGACCACGTGCTTGCCCGCCCCCGCCCCATCGGCGGCTTCAGAGAGGGCAAAGCAATTGGCATCGTTCTCCACCCGCACCGGGCGGCCGAGCGCCGTGCTCAGGTCGCGGTCCAAGGCGCGCCCGTTCAGGAACAGCGAGTTCGCGTTTTTGACCAGGCCGGTCGAAGGGCTGATTGCACCGGGGATACCCACGCCAACGCTGCATGTGGCGCCGATTTCGGCTTCGGCGGCCGAGACCAGGTCTGCTATGACGCGCAACGCCGCGTCATAGCTGCGCGGATTGGCCACCCGGCGGCGCAGGCGTTCGGTGCCGTCTGCGCCAAGCACAAGTATCTCGATCTTGGTGCCGCCAAAATCGATGCCGATGCGGTTTCCGATGTGGGCCTCCCCGCCAAGACAACGCCAGAAATAGGCTCTATGGACATGTCCTTAGCGGGGCCGCTTCTTTTAAGAAATGGGGGCTTGCGTTCCGCGCGAGGAGCCCTCCATGGCTGAAACCCTGCTCGACGTGAAAGGGCTGAACTGCCCATTACCGGTGCTCCGCGCCAACCGCGCCCTGCGCGGCCTGGCACCGGGTGAGAAGCTGCGCGTGTTGGCCACGGACCACGCGGCCATTGCCGATTTTCGCGCCTTTTGCCGCGAGACCGGCCATGATTTGCTGGCGTTCAGCGAGGAAGCCGGGGTGTTCAGTTTCACCATTCGCCGCCGGCCGCATCGCGCCGAGGAATTGCCGGAGTCCGCATCATGAACCGGGTTGCGCTGATCACCCACCAAGCCTGCCTGGCGCATGACGCGGGGCCGGGTCATCCGGAATGCCCGGATCGGCTGCGCGTGGTGCTTGCGGCGTTGGAGCACCCGGACTTCACCTCGCTGCTGCGCGAACAGGCGCCGCTGGCGACCGAGGCGCAGCTCTGCCTTGCCCATCCGGCCGCGTATGTGCAGGCCATTCTGGCGCTGGCCCCGGAGGCGGGCGAGTTGCTGGCGCTGGATTCGGACACGCATGTCGGGCCCGGCAGCGTGGCGGCGGCGCGGCATGCGGCTGGCGGGGCGATCGCCGCGGTGGATGCGGTGATGGAGGGCTGGGCGGAGACGGCGTTCGTGGCGGTGCGGCCGCCTGGCCATCATGCCGAGGCGCGGCAGGCGATGGGGTTCTGCCTGTTCAACAGCGTGGCGATCGCGGCGCATCATGCGCGGGCGCGCTGGGGGCTGACAAGAATCGCCGTGGTGGATTTCGATGTGCATCACGGCAACGGAACGCAGCATATGTTCGCGGACGACCCGGACCTGTTTTACGCCTCCAGCCACCAGATGCCCTGCTATCCTGGCACCGGTGCGGCGCATGAGACGGGGGTTGCCGGCAATATCGTGAATCTGCCGCTCGATCCCGGGGCGGGGAGTGTGGCGTTCCGGGCGGTGTGGGAACGGCAGGGGCTGCCGGCGTTGCGGGCTTTCGCGCCCGAATTGCTGATCGTCTCCGCGGGGTTCGACGCGCATAGGGCTGATCCGCTGGCGCAATTGCGGCTGGAGACGGCGGATTTCGGTTGGATCACCGACGAGCTGATGGCGGCCTGTGGCGGGCGGATGATATCGGTGCTGGAGGGGGGCTATGATCTGGCGGCTTTGGCGGCCTCGGCCGGGCTGCATGTGCGGCGGCTTATTGCGGGGGATTTGCCGGGTAAGCGTGGCTTGAACGCGTAATTCGGAGCTAAGGGCCCGTTCGACATTAATTCAATCGGGTCACGGGGTCGAACGGGCCCTTAGCCTTTGTTTGAAGCGGCATCTTTGTCGGCGTGCCGACGCACTTATGTGCCGACGATGCCTAACTGGCCCCTTCAGCGCCACAGACGGTTATCCGCGGGCCAGATAGTCATGGTCGGGCCGTTGGCCGTGCTTCCGGAGATGTTCCTTCAACATTGGATGACGCGGCTGGAAATTGGCACTGCCCCTGGGCAGCCTCGGCTTCCGCTGGCGCGTTAAGCGTGGGGCAGTGTTGCGGCGCGTCCACACCCCGGACAGAGGCCCTGGTCTATCGGCCGCTTTCGGGGTATCGCACACTCTATCATGTCGGACTCCATCTCCGGCCTCTCCTTCGAAGACGCCTTGGCCGAACTCGAACGCATCGTGCGCGGCCTCGAGGGCGGGCAACAGAAGCTTGAGGACGCCATTACCTGCTACGAGCGCGGCACCGCGCTGCGGCGCCATTGCGAGGCAAAGCTCGCTGAGGCGGAGGCGCGGGTGCAGGCGATCGTCGAGCAGGCGGATGGCACATTGTCTCTCAAGTCCGTGGACTGACCCGATGACGACCGACAGCATGGAAGTGGGCCTGCACGGCACCCCTGAAGCCTCCTTGATGGCCGCCCTGACCGAACGGGCCGCGCAGATCGAAACCTGCCTTGACCTGCTTTTGCCGCTGGAATCCGGGCTGGAGGCAAGGCTGATCGAGGCCATGCGCTATGCGGCTTTGGGCGGCGGCAAGCGCCTGCGCGGCTTTCTGGTGATGGAGGTGGCTACCCTGTTCAAGGTTGCGCCGGCCTGTGCCGCCCGCGTGGCTGCCTCGGTAGAGATGCTGCATGCCTATTCCCTGGTGCATGACGACCTGCCGGCGATGGACGATGACGATCTGCGGCGCGGCAAACCGAGCACCCACCGTGCCTTCGATGAGGCCACCGCCATCCTTGCCGGTGACGCATTGCAGGCCCGTGCTTTTGAAGTGCTGGCGGAGGAAGATACCCATTCCGATCCGCAGGCTCGTTGCGAGCTTGTCTGTGCGCTCGGCCTGGCCGCAGGCGCGCGCGGCATGGCTGGCGGCCAGATGATCGACATGGAGGCGGAGGGCAAAACGCTCACCATCGGTGAGGTTGCTCGCCTTCAGGCCCTGAAAACCGGGCGCTTGATCCAATATGCAGCGGAAGCGGGCGCCATACTTGGGCGTGCGCCGTGGCAGGTGCGTACCCAGATCGCCGCCTATGGGCGTGATTTGGGCGCTGCCTTCCAGATTGCCGACGACGTGCTGGACACCATTGGAACCGCCGACCAGATCGGCAAGACGGCCGGCAAGGATGAGGCTGCCGGAAAAGCCACAGTTGTATCAATTTTAGGCGTCGAGCGCGCCGAGGCTCAAGCCCGGATGTTGTGTGAGCAGTCGAAAGCCCATCTGGAGCATTTCGGGCCGGAGGCGGACCGGCTACGCGCCTTGGCCGCCTGGGTGGTCGCGCGCAGAAGTTAGGGGGCCGAATGTATTTTTTGGAGAGCAGCAATGACCGGTGACGCGCGCACGAAAACGGGTGCGAGCAAGCAAGCTGGCCGGCCCGCCACGCCACTTCTCGACCGGGTGAACACGCCCTCGGACCTGCGTAATTTCTCCGTCGAGCAGCTTCGCCAGGTGGCCGACGAATTGCGCGCCGAAACCGTGGATGCGGTATCGACCACCGGCGGCCATCTCGGCGCCTCGCTGGGCGTGGTCGAACTGACCGTCGCCCTGCATGCGGTGTTCGACACGCCGCAGGACAAGGTGATCTGGGATGTCGGCCATCAGGCCTATCCGCACAAGATCCTTACCGGGCGGCGCGACCGTATCCGCACCCTGCGCCAGGGGGGCGGGCTCTCCGGCTTCACCCGCCGCAGCGAAAGCGAATATGATCCGTTCGGCGCCGCCCATAGCTCCACCTCGATTTCCGCCGGCCTCGGCTTTGCGGTTGCCAATGAGCTGCAAGGCACGCCGGACCGCCATGTGATCGCGGTGATCGGCGACGGGGCGATGAGCGCCGGCATGGCTTATGAGGCGATGAACAATGCCGGCGCCCGCAAGAGCCGCCTGCTGGTGGTGCTGAACGACAACGAGATGTCGATCGCCCCGCCGGTTGGGGCGATGAGCGCCTATTTGTCGCGGCTGATGAGCTCGCGCAGCTTCCTCTCGCTGCGGGAAGTAGCTGGCAAGATTTCCAAGCACTTCCCCTGGGGGTTGGAGCGCACCGCCAAGAAGGCCGAGGAATATGCGCGCGGCCTGCTGACCGGCGGCACGTTGTTCGAGGAGCTGGGGTTTTATTACATCGGCCCGATCGACGGCCATAATATGGACCATTTGCTGCCGGTGCTGCGCAATCTGCGCGATGCCGATACCGGCGGCCCGATGCTGCTGCACGTGATCACCCAGAAGGGCCACGGCTATGCCCCTGCCGAGGCCACCGCCGACAAGCTGCATGCGGTGGCGAAGTTCAATGTGGTGACCGGCGAGCAGGTGAAGGCCCCCGCCGGGCCGCCAACCTACACAAAGGTGTTTGCCGATGCGCTGGTGGCTGAGGCGGAACGGGATAGCAGGATTGTCGCCATTACCGCCGCCATGCCCTCCGGCACCGGGCTTGATCGATTCGCGAAAACCTTCCCTGAGCGCTTCTTCGACGTGGGTATCGCCGAGCAGCATGCGGTGACCTTCGCCGCGGCGATGGCGGCGGAGGGGATGATCCCGTTCGCGGCGATCTACTCCACCTTCCTGCAGCGCGCTTACGACCAGGTGGTGCATGACGTGGTGCTGCAAAACCTGCCGGTGCGCTTTGCCATCGACCGCGCTGGCCTGGTGGGGGCGGATGGTGCCACCCATGCGGGCAGCTTCGATCTTTCCTTTCTGGGATGTCTACCGGGGATCGTGCTGATGGCGCCGGCCGATGAAGGCGAGCTGGTGCATATGGTGGCGACCGCGACGGCTTTGGGCGACCGGCCCTCGGCCTTTCGTTACCCGCGTGGCGAGGGGCTGGGCGTGGTGCTGCCTGCGCGTGGCGAGGTGCTGGCGGTTGGGCGCGGCCGTATTTTGCGCGAGGGGAGCAAGGTGGCGATCCTCAGCCTGGGCACTCGTCTGGCGGAAGCCTTGCGGGCGGCGGACGAGTTGGCCTCTCGCGGCCTGCCGGCCACGGTTGCCGATGCGCGCTTTGCCAAGCCCATCGATACGGTGTTGCTGGAACAGCTTGCCCGGCATCACGATGTTCTGATTACCGTCGAAGAGGCCTCGATTGGCGGGTTTTCCGCCCAGGTTGCCCAGCATCTGGCGATGAACGGGCTGCTGGATGGGGGGCTGCGGTTCCGCCCGATGGTTCTGCCGGACCGCTTCATCGACCATATGAGCCCTGCCGCGCAGATTATCGACGCGCGGCTGGATGCGAAATCGATCGTGCGTACGGTGCTCGATGCGCTGGGTAGGGATGTGAGGGAGGCAGTCAACTTATGAAGGCCGTGCTGATCGCGCTCGCTGGGGGTTGGTTGCTTGCTGGTGACCAGGCTGCTTGGGCGCAGAGCGGCGATCCTTCGGTGCCGATCGCCGGTCTTGACCAGGCATTGACGGTGGCGATGAAAAACGGCAGCGCGCCGTTTGCCACCCGCTACCAGGCCTTGGCGCCCGCCGTGGATAAAGCCTTCAATTTGAAGCAGGTTCTGCAGACAAGCGTAGGCTTGAAATGGGCCTCGATCCCGGCCGACCAGCAAAACAAGCTGCTGGCCACGTTCAGGGCCTACACAATCGCCAATTACGTATCTAATTTCGATAGCGACTCGGGTGACCAGATACGTATTCTGCCGGATACCCGTACTGTGGGCTCCGACAAGGTTGTGGAGACAGAGATCGTGCCGAAAACCGGCGATCCGACCCGCCTGGATTATGTGATGCGGCAATATCCCGCCGGATGGCAGGCTATCGATGTGCTGGAACAGGCCACGATCAGCCAGGTGGCGGTGCAGCGCTCCGATTTCCGCAGCCTTCTCGCCGGCGGCGCGGACAAACTTACCGCCAGCCTGCAGGCGAAGATCGACACCATGTCGGGCGGCACCATAAAACCGTGAGCCAGGGCCAAAAGTGAGCATGGAGCTGCCTTGTGTGCCCGTTCTGGTGACGGCCGCGCTGACGCTGGCCGGCTTTGTCCAGGCCGGGGCTGGCTGGCTGGCGGTACGCCGTTTTCACCTTCATGCGCCGCCGCCCGGGCCGCGGCCGGCGATTACCGTGCTGAAGCCTCTGCATGGTGACGAACCGATGCTGGAGACCGCCCTGGCCAGCTTTTGCGCCCAGGACTATCCGCGTTTTCAGCTGGTGTTCGGCGTCCAGGATTTTTCCGACGCGGCTGTTGCGGTGGTGTACCGGCTGCGGGCGCGGTTCCCGGATGTGGATATCGAGCTGGTGGTTGATCCCACCCCGCACGGGCTGAACCGCAAAGTGGCCAACCTGATCAACATGTTTCCCTCTGCCCGGCATAATCTGCTGGTGGTATCGGATAGCGACATGCACGCCGCGCCGGATTACCTGGCGCGCGTTGCCGATGCGCTGGCGGTGCCCGGCACTGGCCTGGTGACCACGCTCTATACCGGCAAGCCGGTTCGCCGCGGCTTGCCCGGGCTGCTTGGGGCCGCTTACATCAACCAGAGCTTTGCCGCCGGTGCGCTGATGGCGCGCGGGCTTGGCCGGCAGGATTGCATGGGTGCCACCATGGCGCTGACCCGCGAGACACTGATGCGGGTTGGCGGCTTCCCGGCCCTTTCCCCCTTTGTCGCCGACGATGCTGTGCTGGGGATGAAAATCCGCGCCCTTGGCCAGAACGTATCGCTGGCTGCTACCGTACCGGCCACAACTGTGGGTGAGTCGGGTTTGGCGGCTCTGTTCCGCCATGAATTGCGCTGGGCACGGACCATTCGCGCTGTCGAGCCTCTGGGATTTGCGGTCTCGGTGATCCAGTTCCCCGCGTTCTGGGCGCTGCTGACCCTGGGCATGGCCCCGTTTACGACTGGCGGTATTGCGTGGGCCGTGGCACTTTGGCTGACGGCGATTGCCGTCCGCGCCGCTTCGGGCAATGCGATCGAGCGTGCGATGGGGGCGGTGCGGACGCCGCTGTGGTTGCCGGCATTGCGCGACGTGCTCTCCATGGCCGTGCTTTTGGCGGCCTATATGGGTGACGAGGTGGCATGGCGTGGCCATGTGCTGAGCACTGACAAAGATACGCGGTACAATGCCCCGCGCCCGGTTCTGGCGCAGCGCAGAGGATAGAGTACGATGCTGAAAACCCTGTTTCTCCAGCCACCCAGCTTTGATGGTTTCGATGGCGGCGCCGGTTCGCGCTACCAGGCGAAGCGTGAGATCAAGAGTTTCTGGTATCCCACCTGGCTGGCCCAGCCGGCCGCCTTGGTGCCGGGCAGCCGCCTGATCGATGGGCCGCCGGCGCGCATGTCGCTGCAAACCGTGATCGACGCGGCGCGCGCGCATGATCTGGTGGTGATGCACACCTCCACCCCCTCTTTCGCATCCGACGTGAAAGTGGCGGAGGCGCTGAAGAGCGCAAAGCCGTCGTTGAAGATCGGCATGGTGGGCGCCAAGGTGGCCGTGCAGCCAAAGGAGAGCCTGGAGCGGGGCGGCGAGGCGATCGATTTCGTGGCGCGCAACGAGTTTGATTTCACCATCAAGGACGTGGCTGAAGACCGGCCGTGGTCGGAAATCGACGGCATTACCTGGCGCAACGCGGATGGCCTGCTCGTTCACAACAAGGAACGGGCGATGATCGAGGATATGGATCAGCTGCCGTTCGTGACCGATGTGTACAAGCGTGACCTGCACATCGAAGATTATTTTATCGGCTATCTGCTGCACCCTTATATCAGTTTCTACACCGGGCGCGGCTGCAAATCGCATTGCACTTTCTGCCTTTGGCCGCAGACCGTGGGCGGGCATCGCTATCGGGTGCGCAGCCCGCAGAATGTGGCGGAGGAAATCCGCCGGTGCCAAAAGATGTTTCCGCAGGTGCGCGAATACTTCTTTGATGACGACACGTTTACCGACGACCTGCCGCGCGCCGAAGCGATTGCGCGTGAGCTCGGCAAGCTCGGTGTGACGTGGTCGTGCAACGCCAAGGCGAACGTGCCGCGCGACACGTTGAAAGTGCTGAAGGATAACGGGCTTCGCCTGCTGCTGGTGGGGTATGAGAGCGGCAATCAGCAGATATTATATAATATCAAGAAGGGCATGCGGATCGACGTCGCGCGCCGCTTCACCAAGGATTGCCACGAGCTGGGGATCAAGATCCACGGTACTTTCATCCTGGGCCTGCCGGGCGAGAGCCAGGAGACCATCAAGGAAACCATCAAATTCGCCACCGAGATCAACCCGCACACCATCCAGGTTTCCTTGGCTGCACCTTATCCGGGCACGTTCCTGTATAAGCAGGCGCTGGAAAATGGCTGGCTGGACGCGAGCAATGCCGAACTGATCGACGACCATGGGGTGCAGATTGCGCCGCTGCATTATCCGCATCTCTCGCATTCCGAGATTTTCGATAATGTCGAGACTTTCTATAAGAAGTTCTATTTCCGCGCGCCGAAGATCGCCTCTATCGTCGGGGAGATGGTGACCAGCCGGCAGATGATGGTGCGGCGCCTGCGCGAGGGGGTGGAGTTCTTCCAGTTCCTGCGGGATCGGCACAAGGAAGCTGCGTAGAACGTATAATCGGCGGAGGGCGCCGCGACGGGTGACCTTGATCCCGCTGATCGCCACAGCTACCGGCCTCCAGCCTGAAAATTCCGATATTCAGGTGCTGAGGCACGAGACCGCTGAAGCATGGTATATGCGGATGCATGGCCCAGGTTATTCTGCGGCGCATGCGGCCGCGCAAGCCAGGTTCCGATCGCCTTTGATTTAGACGTTGATGGGGTAAACGATGCAGTTCACGCGGCAGGGCGATGCTATCCGCGTTGTGCGGATCACCGGACCAACCCACACCATGCCGGGCCTGCAGTTTGGTGCCGGATCTTCGTCGCCGGCGACGGTCTATCGTGACCTTGCCCGGGCGAAACCGCGCCATTATGCCTCGGCCGAGATCAGCCCTTCGGCAACGCAACCATCCAAGTTGCGGTGGGCACGCACCACGCCAGGGCCGGGGACACACCGAGCACATCATTCGTCCTGAAAATTGGGCCTCGTCGTCGAACGCCTCCGTGAGCGCCGCCTTATTACGGTCGCTGACGATTTCGGCCTTAGCCAGGGTATCAACGAGGCGATCGAGGCGGCCGCGGGAAATGGCATTCTGACGAGCGCCAGCCTGATGGTGGCCGGCCCTGAAGCCGCCGATGCAATCGCGCGCGCCAGGCGATGCACGAAGCTGAATGTGGGGCTGCATCTGGTGGTGATCGAAGGCAGGTCCGTGTTGCCGCCGGGGCAGATACCCAGCCTGGTCGATGAAAATGGCATGTTTCCCTCCGATCAGCTCAGGCTTGGCCTGAGCTACTTCTTCCGCCCGGCGATCCGCCGCCAACTGGCAGCGGAGATCCGCGCGCAGTTCGAAGCCTTTGCCGCGACAGGTCTTCTCCTGGACCATGCCAATGCGCATAAGCATATGCACCTTCACCCGACAGTGGGGCGCCTGATGATCGACATTGGGCGGGAATTTGGGTTGCGGGCCATACGTGTGCCGGCTGAGCCGGCCGCCCCCGGGCAGCGTTTCGGTGACCGCTTGCTGCGGCGCTGGTGCGGGGTGCTGCGCGGGCAGGCGCGCCGGGCTGGGATGTTGACCAACGATCAGGTGCTGGGGCTTGGTGCGACGGGGCATATGACGCCGCAGGTCGTGCGCGGGCTTCTGGCGGATTTGCCGCCCGGCCTGACGGAGATGTATTTTCATCCGGCCACGCACCGCGATGCGCTGCTGGCACGGCTGATGCCGCGTTATGAGCATATGGCCGAGTTTGAGACCCTGATGACGGTCGCGCTCCCGCCGGGGGTTTCGCTAAGCTGTTATTCGGCTGAACCCGCGCCAAAGGGGTAGGCCTTGGATTGCGCCCCAAGACGTAACGCGTTGCGGTGCGGCGCTCGAAGGTGGAGACCGACATGCATGACCATGGCGATGCGGCGTGATAGGTGTCAGGCGTAGGTGCGAAAGGTTGATGGTTGGCGTTTTTCTTGCGCCTGCACGATAACATATGGCGTATACAAGGCTTCGACCTGGGCAAAGCCCCAGCGCAGATGGTCACGGGTGATCGTCTCAACCCCTTGGCGGGTGCGCAAATAGTCGATCCAGTAGCTCGCCACGATCCAGGCATTCACCACCAGCCGGTCGATCTCGGCGGGGGTTGCGCTCAAAATGCCGTCGCGCACCAGGTCATGCATCATGCGCCGTACATGGGCCTGGCCGTGATCGGTGATCTGCATCAGCCGCGGTTGCAGGGTGGGGGCCAGCCGGTAGATGCCGGCGGCATAGAATAGCCGCCATTCCCACATCAGGTTGAACCAATTCGCCAGATAGACCCGGTGCGGTTCGGGGCGCTGGCGCAACGCGTCATCGGCGACCCCGGTGACGTCGAGCGCGCTCTCATATTGGTCGAACAGGGCAATCACGATCTGCTCTTTGCGCCTGAAATGGTAGTGCAAATTGCCCTCGCTGATGCCCACCGCCTCGGCAATATCGGCGGTGGTAACCCCCAGCGGCCCGCGTTCGTTGAACAGCAGGCGGCATATGTCCAGAATCCTGTCGCGGGTGCCGATCTTTGGCTCGGCCATAATGCGTTCCGGTTATTCGAGCCACTACTATGGCAAAGCGGCAAAGCCCGGTCCAGTTCCGCGCAAGGCCTTTCTAGAGTCAGCAGATATCCGGCTCCACGTCGCTAACCCGTGTCAGATCGGCGGTCGGCCGGCCTGCTTCGTCAGTCAGGATAATGTCGACATAGCGCATGCCGAACAGCACATCGGCCGGCTGGTAAACCCGCAAATCGTGCACAACCGAGGCGAGATCGGGATCGCGTGCCTCGAACGACACGAAGAGCCGTACGTCGTTTTGCAGGTAGCTCACCTGATCGACCCCATGCAGCGGCGACAGCGCGTCGATCTCATGCATCAGAGTCCAGGACAGCGGAAAAACCGGCAAACTGTGCCGAGTGAGCTTCAGTTCATAGGTGCGGCGGAATACTGTGCCCTCCTGCGATGTCTCGGTCACCAGCACGCTGATTCGCGCCGCCGCCTCCGCCAGCACCGTTGCGCGGCCATTGCCGACACGCAGCATGAGGGTGGATTTTCCGTTATGTGCGGTGATGATCGGGTGGTCGGCAAAGACGAATTTGGCCCGTGGCCGGGAGAAACGGACAAAGGTCAGGCCGGTGAGGATGGCAGTGAAGGCCAGGCCGGTGGTGATTTCCAGCGAGGCGACGCAATGGCCGTAAAAACTCGCGGGAAACATCTCACCATAGCCGACCGTTGCCAGTGTCTCCAGGCTGAAGAAAAAATGGTCGGAAAATACCAGCGGCCGCGCATTGGCAACGCAGCCCGGAACGACAACATAGGCCAGCGCAAACAAAGCTGTGACCAGCAGGTACAAGCCGAACATGCAGAGCAGGTAACCTGGCCAGCTCAACCCGACGGCCAGACGATAAGGGTCTGCCCAGTCGTAGCGCGACACGCCCCGCTTGGTGAGCGAATAGCTGCCCATGCTGATCAGGGCCGATTTCACGCGCGGCTTGTGGCGGCTTGGTGCGGTCATCCGGGCCAAGTATAGGCAGCTTGCAGGCTGGCCGTCATTCGGCTTCGAGCACGCCGCCAGCCAGATCCACCTGACGCAGGTGATGATCGGTATCGCCAAACTGGCTTTCGATCATTGTCAGGCGCTTGAAATAATGCCCGGCGCGGTATTCCATGGTGATGCCGATGCCGCCATGCAGTTGCACGGCCGTCTGGCCGACACATCGGCAGGCATTGTTGATCTGCACCTTTGCCGCTGAAATCGCCGCACGCCGTGCGACAGGATTATCCTCTTCTGCCATCATCGCCGCGTAATATTCCATGCTGCGCGCCTGCTCCAGCGCGGTGGACATGTCCACTGCCTTATGCTGCAACACCTGAAAGCTGCCGATCGGCACGCCGAACTGTTTTCGCGTTTTCAGATAATCCAGCGTCAGCGCGTGCAGCGATTCCATTGCCCCGACCGCCTCGGCGCAGATCGCCGCGATGGCGATATCAGTCACCCGCTCGATCAATGCGCCGCCTTGGCCGATCTCACCAAGAACGGCGTTTTCCGGGACGTCCACACTGGCCAGCGACACCGCCGCGCCACGCTGACCATCCTGGGTGGCAAAGCCGCGTCGGGAGACCCCTTCCGTCTGGGCATCGACGAGAAACAGCGTAATCCCATGCGCGTCACGCCGGGTGCCGGAGCTGCGGGCACTGACGATGAGCGTGCCGGCGGACTCGCCGTGCAGGACGACGCTTTTGTCGCCTTCCAGCCGGAACCCGCCTGCCGTCTTTCGGGCGGTGGCCGACACGTCGAACAGGTCGTAACGGGCCTGACGCTCGGTGTGAGCAAAGGCAACCAATTTTGTGCCATCGGCGATGGCGGGGATCAGCGCTTCACGCTGGGCTTGCGTGCCGCCCAGCCGGATCAGATTGCCGCAGAGCACGGTGGTTGCAAGATAAGGTTCCAGTGCCAGCCCGCGCCCTATCGCCTCCATCACGATCATGGTCTCGGTCGGGCCGCCGCCGAACCCGCCATCCGCTTCACCGAAGGGGAGGGCCAGCACGCCCAGTTCGGCGTATTTCGTCCACAAGGCCGGATCGAAGCCTGGAGGTTTCTGCTGTGTGGCACGGCGATGGGCGAGGTTGTCATAAGCCGGCCCGATCAGCCGATCGACGCTTTCCTTGAGCATACGCTGCTCGTCTGAAAATTCAAAATCCATCGCGCAATCCTAAGTGCCCGTTCGACATTAACCGAATCGGGTTGCTGGGTCGAACGGGCCCTTAGCCTTTGTTTGAAGCGGCATCTTTGTCGGCGTGCCGACGCACTTATTTGCCGACGATGCCTAAGCTGAGCCGTGATCTAGAAACCAAGAACCATCTTGGCGATGATGTTCCGCTGGATTTCGTTCGACCCTCCATAGATCGTCACTTTTCGAAAGTTGAAATATTCGGGTGCGGCGGTATCCGCCCAGTCGAACCCGTCGGGAAGGTCGTTGGTGCCCTCGGCGATCTCGTGCTCCGCATCGTGATAGGCCAGGGCAAACGGACCCGCCATCTGCAGCGCCAGTTCGGTGGTTGCCTGCTGCAATTCGGACCCTTTGATCTTGAGGATCGAGGAAGCCGGGTTGGGCTTGTTCCCATGGTCACGCTCGGCGGCAACAACGCGCAATTGCGTCATTTCCAGTGCCTTGAGCTCGATCTCTACCGCAACCACTTTTTGCCGGAATGCCGCGTCGTCCCACAGCGCGCCGTCGCCGGCCGGGACCGCGCGCGCCAATTGCCGAATGCGCCGCAACCGCGATTTCGTGGTGCCGATCCGCGCGATATTCGATCGCTCATTGCCGAGCAGGTATTTTGCGCAATCCCAGCCGCGATTTTCGGTGCCGACCAGATTTTCCAGTGGCACGCGGACATCATCGAAAAACACTTCGTTGACTTCGCTTTCACCATCGATCAGCTGGATCGGCCGTACCGTCACGCCCGGCGTTTTCATATCGACCAGGATGAAGCTGATGCCTTCCTGCGGCTTGCGGGCTTCGGGGTTTGTGCGGGCGAGCACAAAAATCCAGTCGGCCCACTGCGCCAATGTGGTCCAGGTTTTTTGCCCGTTGATCACCCAGCAATCACCGTCTCGCACCGCCTTGGTTTTCAAATTCGCCAGATCGGATCCCGCGCCCGGTTCGGAAAATCCCTGGCACCACCAATCGTCGATATTGGCGATGCGCGGAAGGAAGCGCGCCTTTTGTTGTTCGGTGCCGAAGGCGATGATGACCGGCCCGACCATGTGGACGCCGAAGGGCAGCGGGCTGGGCACATTTTCGCTCAGCATGACTTCGTTGTAGATATAGAGCTTGATCGGGCTCCAGCCGCGGCCGCCATATTCCACTGGCCAATGTGGCACGGCCAGATGATGCGTATTCAGTATCTGCTGGCTGGCGATCCAGTCCGCGCGCCCGACATGCCGCCCGGATTGCATCTTGGTGCGAATCTCCGCCGGGATATGCTGGCGGAAAAAATCGCGCATCTCATCGCGAAATGCGGTCTCTTCGGCGGTAAAGCGCAGATCCATCATCTACTCCTAAGTGCCCGTTCGACATTAACCGAATCGGGTTGCTGGGTCGAACGGGCCCTTAGCCTTTGTTTGAGGCGGCATCTTTGTCGGCGTGCCGACGCACTTAGGGCC
>Ga0116229_10001538_pt1 | contig 36388 bp, 26 predicted proteins | sample S1TSphgellanicum_3_FD_87313 | JGI IMG/M metagenome (GOLD analysis project Ga0116229, IMG submission 87313) | Host-associated microbial communities from peat moss isolated from Minnesota, USA - S1T2_Fc - Sphagnum magellanicum MG | ecosystem: Host-associated > Plants > Peat moss > Unclassified...
ACAAAACACATTTTCTACAAAATAAAATTAGTAGTTAAAACTAGGATTTTTTTGTTTTTTTTTTTTTTTTTTTTTTTTTGAGAAGGTTCTTTAAAATGGTGTCTCATTGGCACTAACTACTCTCCAAATAAAATGTTCATTGAAATAAGTGGCAATTGGCCGGATTCTCAAAATGTATAACATATAATTGGCTATAGCACATTCAATTCTATAAAATGTGCCAGGTTACAAATCATGTTAGAAATTTATTTTTTTATTTTTATTTTTTGGTGACAAGGATGTTCATAATTTGAGTGTATTTGTGTGATTGAAATGGAGGCTCTAACTAAGGAGAGTGCTACTAGTATGAAATGTGTGAAGAGTATTGTGTGACACACCAATGAAAATTTAAAATTATATGGATGAAAACTAAACTCATAGTGTGGATGAAAATGTTGTTACAAAGTTGAAAAAGCAAGTGGCTTGAATTGTGGGTATATATCAAAACAAGTATCGTATTTAATACTTTGAAATTCATGACATATTTTCTTTTCAAATTTCAAAACTTGTGTCAACCTTTTCTATGACAAATTCATCTCTCAATTATTAACAATCATATTTATGTCGATGCACATGAATCTAAAATTGCATTAAATCTTGTTGATACTATTTGTGTAGTGGAATTTTTTGCATTTGTCTTCGAAAATGAAATATGTGTATTTTGAAGCACATCACCATGACAATCAAGATGGAAAAAAAAAAGACCTAACTTTATATCTCAACCAATGGGGTTGAATGCAAATTTATTTATCAATTTTCTGTGACTAGAGTGGAAGGAGGATGTAACAAAACAAGTGCCTTAGAATATAAATAATTTTCAAAAAAATTTAACCTAGAATCTATTGTGATGGAGAAATTTTGTTACACCATCATTTTCTTTCTATCCCCAATGCAACAACTTACAAAAACCTAATCACTCCACCCAACCCAATTAGAAACAATTAACAAAAATAACAAAACAGGATGAATGTGTAATGAACTCATTGGAATAAAAGCAAACCTTGAATTACTAAATTCCCCAACACAAAGTGCCTAGATTAGGGCATAGATAAATATTCCAAATTTGAAAAAAAAACCATACATCCACACTCACAAATCTTAGCACAAACCTAGCAATCCTTTTACATAACAAAATGGCCATAAAACTAACTACCTATTATTTTCATATAATGCAATTTCTCTTTCCCTCATTCCTAGATTATTGTGTATAATGGAAAAATGTCAAGCTTGTAAAATTCCTAGGCATACATTTTGACTACCAAATCCAAATGGATTGTTAAACATTTATAAAAGTTAAATTTCATGAAATTGACTATGAAGAAGGTTCTTTCATCCTTCACATTGCTTAAGACCATAATAATGGCCAATTCGATAAGCTTAAGATATTTTGACAACTTTTGACCCACAATGGCAAGGAGGCCAAATGTTCTCACAATTTCATTGTGGGAACTTTATCTTTTAGGTAGCAAATGTAAGGCACCATGGGAATTATTTTTCAGGGGTTATAAAGAAAAAAAACTTGTTGGGCAAGCAATGTTAAATCCAACAAACGAAAAACCACATGTAAATATTGCTTTCATTACAGCAAAATGCATCCTTATATGCCAAGTGATTTCATTGGATTTTTAGTGAATTCAATGGTCCCAATGAACAAGACCTAGTGGGGATGTAGTGAATTTACCGGTCCACTAAACGGGGACTAATGAATTAAACCCAGATTTTGTACTAGTGTTTGTGCAAATTTTAACTTTTAAAATTACCAATCGACCAAGAAATGTCACTTTCACATTAGTTGCCTCCCAATATTAAAGATAAATTATCCCAGTTGCATTCATCAAATCATGAATAAGGAAATGTTTTTCAAGGTTTTTTATGAATCCCTCTACAACATATGTACATTAATCTTTTTAAACTAAACAACAATTTTTCAATTTTCCCAAGACACCATAAACACATGTCCAATATGAAGACATGTTTTATGTAGAAAAATGACCATTGCACTAACATACTCACCCTAGGTATGTGGCTCCAAGCATCACACCATGTGGAAAACATCACAAATGTCAGTCACCAAATTGAACATTTAAAATTGGGGGTGGTCATACCTCTTCAATGGGTCCACATACATTGCATATAGATTAGTAATAGTGACAATGATAGAGGTCACAAAATCACATACAAAAGTGTTTTTACGTTAAGCAAGCTGCAACAAGCTTTGCATTGTCTCCAACATGGGCAACATATAAATCAATCCCAAAACAAATATCACTATCACACAACAAATCATAATTGTTATTTGCAACTACATTCCCAACAAGGTTTTCACCCATCTTCACCACAAAACTCTTATAATCAACCAAATCATGTTTAGTAGGCGCAAACATGGAGATCCAAGTTTTGATTTAATGAAAGATCTTCAAACCATTTGTCTGTAAGTATCAAATTCCCATGTTCCATGTGCCTTTTAAGAGAATGAAATAAGTAGACATACATAGTCTATAATAAGGCCTCAATTTTCCCAACCAATAATAGGCTTGAAGGTGTTTGCACAACCAAGTTGCACCTATGTACCATGTAATGGATGCCAATGACAAATGGGGCATGTTTGAACTACACGCACCCCTATCTTCAAACTGAAAAATAAAATCACACCATCCACACCAAAGCAAACCAACTTGAATGCCAAATCCCCATTAGATAATCCCAAAAAAATGTGGACAAGATTCATCAACATGATAGTGAAGTTGTTAGACTCACCTCTTTTAGTGACCATTTGTAAATTCAAAAGTAAAGACACCCTCCTCCAATTTTCAACCATGTCACCATGGATTGAAATCCAATTTTGGTTATCGAAAGTTATGACCTCATCACAAATAAAGGAAAAAAATTGGCCTTTTGAACCATATGTTTGGTAATAATTAAGACCAAATTGTGCATACACTTAGCCATTCCCCATTGACCAAAATCTTTCTAATGCATCTTGGACACCTTTTCAACCTTCAAAAATGCAAAAAAACTTTCCATACATTCATATCATGTTAATGGCATGCCCTATTTCAATAAATGAAATATAATAACAAATTGGGAAAAAATTCCTCTTGCAAACCTTTTCTAAATTTACCACTTGGTTAATAATAGAATCAAGCCTTGTAATGTTGTATAATTTTTCATTTTTCGCATGTTGATTCTCATAATTGACGTAAAGATCACCTACTTTCTATCTAAATCTAAATCATTTACATTTCCTTCTCCCAATGTGTTCAACTTATGTGTAGATCTTACACCAAACATGGTGCATTTGACCATCTTCATCTTATCATTGATTCAGCCCAAGGGAACTTGGCTACCCAAGTATCTTAAAACTTTTTTTTTCAATTTATTGTGAAGTCTTCTTCTTCTTAAAAATGCATGCAATAGGACCATAAACCTAGGTTCATTAGATTCAAAGCTTGGAATAAGGTTAAATCTAAAAGGAATTCACATTAATTTAGGTTGGAATGTATATAGTTGTATCCTTGTAGAACTTGGTTCCAAAACTAGAGTCACAACCAAGTGGCAATCCCACCTTTTCCAAATAAGAAGAGGTGAGATTTCAAATTTGCAGTGTTTTTTCGGAATGCCATGGTATTTAACAAATACCTACAACCACACAACACTAACAAACAACAACATTTGTAGCAAACACTTGCAAAAAAATCATACCAACCTAATGGGAGATGGATTCAATATTTTTTCGGAAAACACCAATTAGTTTTGATAATTTTCGCCTAGCTATGGAGCATATGTGATAAGGTGCATGGTATGTAGGAACGACATAACAAATACCCAATGTCTTTTAAAACACATGCTTGAAAACCAACTCCAAAAACCAAAACTACAAAAGGTTACATGGAGGTTATTAACAAATTCAACAAATAACATATTCAAAGGTGCCATGGTAGTTAATGGACATATTGTAAACCAACTAACTTAGTTTGAAGGCTAATGGCAAGTTGGATTTCTAACAAGTTTGGTTGGGCCAACTTGTTTAAATTTTTGTCTACCTATTTACAACATGGAAATATCAATTAAAATATTAAAAGATTAATGGTTCCGTTTTCTTTTAGGCTGACAAAAAATGGACATTATGAACCCAACAACCTAACAATGTAAACATAGGTTTTTGTATAATAGTCAAATGCTCATAACAAATGCAACCGTATCCCATTCCACTTGGGTTTAATATTCAAGGTGAATAAAAATAACTAGAAACAAAACTTGGATTAGAGCAAAACAAACTTCTACAAAATCGACAATTGGAATAAAATTACGGCATTTATGGATGGGGATTTTTTTTGTCCTTCCTACATGCCATGTACCTTACCATGTGGATAGAACAAACCAAATGGTGAAGGTGTTTACATTATTGTTCAACGTCACTTTAGTGTAAAAATAAATAGGCATTTAGTGTAATGTTTGATAATCTAAAACTATATTTCAAGTTTTGCCATTATTTTTGGTTTGCTCCTTGGGAGACTATAAACAATTTTTTTTTGATGGCATGGGCTTTTAGAGTGCCTTTGCACAAAATAATGAACTAAGTTTTCCTATTCTAATTCATATATTAACAATTCAAAACAACTAGCATTAAATACGTACATGTAATAGCAACAAAAGAAGGGTTCAATATGTTGGATGGAATTATAAAAAGCCTAAATTTGCTATTGTTACATAAAGTGTTGTCCCTTGTAAGTCAAGTTTATAGGATAGCTCAAAACCTAAACCATAAACTTTGAAGAGATGAATATGATCATTAAAACAATAACACACATTTGCTCTTTCATTTTTTTTAGTATCACAACCGTCAAACAAAAACATAGAGTTGAAAACCCTAAACCTTATAACAATTTAAACCCACATGAAGATTGTCACAAGGAGTATATTGATACAAGTTAACATTACATAACAATTACAAACCTAACTTATTGTAGATTGAAACAATCGCAAACTTACCTCACATATTTTATAGAGTTGGATCCTAGCGATGCTTGTGAAATAGTTGAACCTTAAACCTTTGGATCTTCCCACCACTCACTGAAATAGAACATGCATGCACATGCAACCAAAACACAAATGCAAATAAAAAATAGAATTCAAACAAGATTTAAAGGAATTAGGATGTCACCCTTGCCTTGCATGAGAAAACATTTGAACATAATTTAAATGGGATACATTCTTTGATTGAGTTCTAAGAAAATTGAACGCTTATTAGTGATCAATAAGATGTAACCAAGTACTTGAAAATCCACCCACATATGCAATGTTTGAAAATTTGTTGATAATCACCCCCTACCCCTAATGCAAAATTGTTATGAATGTAACTTGCGAGACAACAATTAATGTAATGAAACTGAACACCTAAGTAATGACCCCCAACCTAAATGTAAAATCCTTACGATTATGAAAATAGTAAGGGAGGAAAAAAGTTGCAAAATCAAATGGAAATTTAGGAAAATTACATGAATCACAACTAGTAGAAAGATCAATGAAAACGATTCGGTCATGATGAAGGGGTGTCAAACTCCCATGCAAATTTGGAAATCATAGGAAGCAATGATGAACAACAATTATGCAATGCAAACAAGATGGACCTAAATCAAAGCTTTGTGTTTTTGGTGGATTTTTTTATTAAAAAATCACATTTGAGTGAAATTTTGCAAAAAAATATTTGATTAATCACAAGAGGGATTTTTTTTTTTTTCCTTTGCATTTTTTCAATAAAATTTGTTTGGGTCACTATTTTTAATTTCATTTTTTTTCTTTTTGATTTATTTTTCTAAAAGGAAGATTGTAATCTGCAGTCGGTAGCTAAGGCTAGCTATTTGGGGTTGTAAACTAATACCTTAAATTTTGATTTTGTTTTAGCAAACCTTAAAAAATGAGAAATCAATGTAGGACCAATTGAAGTCTATGAAAGTGCCAATGGATGTGGTCTTGGCATGAAAGTACCAATAGTTAGGTAGGTAACAATGTTGGGTAATTCTTAGGTTTTTTTAAAGCCCAATTGGGCCTAGATTTCAAAAGAGTTTATAAGACCCGCCTTGGTTCTTTAATTCATTTAAAAATCATTTTCAAAGATCCAATCAAGGTTTCAAAATTTTGAAAAAAATATTTTCACTTAGGTTTCAAAGTGCCAAATTTCAAATATTTTAGACCCACTAGTATTCAAAGGTAATTTTCACAAATGAACATTCAATGAGGTGAAATTTAGAAAACCATCAATTTTGTTATAAATTGAGTTTCATCCAATTTTTATTTCCTGAGCGCTTCCATTTTCTATATATATAATATTTTCATTACTCCTATTTTTACAACTATTATAATTATTTTCGAACCTTGTGCATTAAATGTTGAATTTTAACATTTCATAATGAGATTTATAATTTTTTTAAAAATGATGTTTGAATATAATAAAATAAAATATTGGGCAAAAATTAAAACCTTGACCTTGCTATTTTTTAATACCCTTATAAGGTATCGATTTTTAAAAAAATAAGGATAATGAGGTTTCAAGTGACCAATTTTATGTCCAATGAAAACCAACAAACATATTTTAAACAAGATATGACCTTCGATAATATCTTGAGATATTCAACTTGAAACAATGTCCGATTTTTAATCATTTTTTCATACTCGCCCAACATTAATAATTACTTAAGTTGGTAGGTTAGATTCGTCAGTTCTAATTTTGATTAGTAAAAATTAAATGAGAACTAGGTCGAATTTCCAAAATCAAAACTAGAACCCAAACAAAAATTTATTTTGATTAAGAACTAGACCTAAAATTGGGTTTCCAATTCTATTTATGTGTGGAAAGTATGGTTCTCCCTTCACAAAAACAAAGATGTATGGCCTATATAAGAAAATATTATTATTATATGTATAATAAATATAATAATATTTTTATTATTGTTATTTACATGGAGTGACAAGTTATGTATTTGCTTTACATTTTCCAAACACACATGTACATTGCAAACCAGTGTTGGGTGGGTATTAGGGTTTAGGGTTTAGGAAATGAAAATTGGCACTTGTTGGTTTGAGAGTTTTGAAATAACCAGAACTGGTGCTTTTAAAATTCTCATTATAATTATAATAATTTTTTTATTTTGATGTTATTTAAATTTTTTAAAAATGGAATTGGAAGTGAGTAACAAAACCAAATATCTACCCAAACACTAGTTTTAAACCTTCCTTATTATGGTGGTTTTTGGGTTTTTTTTTAAAAATTAAAAATTTTAAAATCATGGATACATATCAAATTTAATAGGTTCCTTTGAATCGTTTGAGAACCATTGTTATGAATCTTGGGAAATGTCTTGATAATTGTTTGGGGATCATTTTTTGTTTCCAATAATTGCCCAACATTGGTAGGTATCACACACAAAGGATAGATCATAATATTATTATTATTATTATGTAAACTATTAATTCAAATAATAATGATTCATCAAAATTGGTTTAGAGAGAACATCTTTAGATTTCATAAGTCATTTTTTGGATAATTTCAAATTAAAAATATCTCTTTGAATGGAATGGAAATGTGTCTTTTTGAATATGTGTTTATTCAAAGTTTTTTTCTTTTTTCATCACTTCAATCATAGACGATAGAAGTGATGAACATATTTGCAATGTCTTGTGCATCAATTTGTGTCTTATTTTTCTTCAATTAAATTAGAATTCAAATCGAATTCAAATCAAGTTACGTGAAATGTCGTACAATATTTTCACTTAAATGAAACTTAATTTCACTATAGATATGTGTGTGTGTGTGTGTGTGTGTATTCATCATTCGATTGTCATTGGTAAATACATAGCATTGCAGAGCCCAAGTGACAAATCAACATTAGTGATTTATTAATACGTAATAATTACATATTTGTGATGGCATCTACAATAAAGAAATTCATATGTTGAACTATTTTTACACCTTTTATTTCCTTAAAAAAAATTTATGGTATTTGGACATGTGCTTATGAAAAATGCGGTAATTAACTTATTGACATTTCAACAAAAATTTCAAAATAACATTTACATATTTTGAAATGCCAAATGAAAACGTTATCTATAAACATATGAAGGAATGTAAGTTGTTCGATTGTTTGTTTGTGGCATTGAGATCTTCCAAACCACAACACGTGTTGCTCCATTCTTAGTAGTACTCTTGGAGAAAGCCCTTTGATGAGTAAGGGGTGCATTGAGTTGGTTTCACAATGTTTCAACCCACGGTGGAGAAGTTATTGAATATTGAACAATTTTGTTTTCATTGAAAATTCAATTAAATCAAAAACTAAATTTTATAACGGAGTTTGGGCATGCTCTTGGTATTATTGTTAGAAAGCCTTTGATGAGCAAAGGATTTAATAAAGGTGATTTGCAAATTTTCCAACCTAAGGTGTGGGAGATCTTGCTCAAATCACCTCCACATTCTCAGGTTCAAAGCTCAAACCTCCTTAGTTTCTCACATTAACCCTACACCCATACAACAAACAAACACATTCAAAAGGGGTTTGTTACTGATCCGATTCCTCTCTGTCCCCCTTTTAAACAGAATATCATGCACATCAATTGTTTGCCAATTTGATTAGACAAAGATCCAATCCTGTTTTCCTCTTCTCAGACCCAATGTTGGAAACAATTGGCTCCCAGATAGATAGATAGAAAGTGGGGGTCGTAGCGCATAACTTATGTGCTCACATCATAAGGATGTTCACATATGCAAATTAATTATAACAGAGATGATCACATAAAAGGTATAAATTGGGTCTTTTGTCAATGCCAATTTACAAAGGCAAGGATATGTCCACGTACCTGAATCATACCATATCGTCATATAAATTTGGTCTTTTGTTTCATTTTGTGGATTACAAACGAAATGATCTCGTCCAAAAATCACTCTTCAAAAAAAGTCTCATTGGTATTTGGTTTCCCATCCAGAACCTGCGATTTGGGTGACTGCAGCCAAGCTCTGATATGATACACAAAGGTTAACAGTTAACAACAACAACAACAACAACAACAACAAAACTCATTTAATAGCCATCAAGCAAAATGAAAAATTACAATAAAAATCCCACATTGTAAGACTGATCAGTATACGCCTATGGATTAGGCCCATTGGGTCAATCTCTTTTCTTTTCATAATCAACTTTTTGTGTTATTGGTGTGATAATTTGTTACAGAAGTTTGAAAAGTGCTTAAGAATGTACTATTATGTAAAAAGCATGCACCTGCTCAGTCTGTTTTAGAAGACTTTGCATTGACATATGGATGCCCAGTAATCCTTCCTTGTGGACAACCCCACTGCCACCTTCATCACCTGCTGCTTGAATCAATTCTTCAATTTTCTTCAGCTCTTGTTTGGTTGATTCTTGTGCATTTTGAATGATAGGGAGACCTCCCACCTTTCTCAGATGAGATGCAATTTTGTGCTCATTGAATGTAATGGCCCAAATGGCAGAAGCTGAATATGCACGTGCCTCTAGACTTGTACTCATGAGGCATTTCAATAGCAAGGGTATGGTCCGTTCATTGCAGTGAAACAGAGACTTGCTCTTTGACGAGAAAGCCAAGTTTCGTACCAAGAATACCGCTGATGTGGAGGATGCAAGATGGGATTGCTGCTCCATACAGTCCAATAACTGTGTTGCAACAAAATGGATGGAATTCGTGGAAACAACCGAATTCCATCTGCCCTTAGTGTATGTGTAGTAGTAGTTAGTGAGAGAAAGCCCAATTTGCAAAGAAGAACCATGTGAGAAAGAAAAAAACAAAGCATGATACAACAATCTCATGCTAGCTCCCAGAGTCTAGAAACCCAAAACCCCTGTATGCCAAAAGGAGCCTGCCCAACATTTGTTGCAACAGGTGTGTGCAACTAACTAACTAAAGGACAGAAATTTTAAAAATTTGCTTACCAGATCAAACATCTTGTCATTGGTTAAACACTTGATCATCATAAGTTGGCCATTGGGAAATGCTGATAAATTAACCCATAGCTGTAGCATGACATGCTGGCGGAAATAATCATGATCCCGTGCACATAGAATGAACAGAGACATAAACTCTGTGAGGTACTGTTTCCGCAAGAAAACAGCCCGTGGCTCTCGTGATGTTATGACCGACTGTGTCATGCTCATTGCTAGTCCATATGACACCTGTCTAGGTAGATAGATAGTACATATGAAATGAGCAATTGTCTATTGCAGCACAAAAATGTTGTCTAAGAAATCAAAAGTTCACTTTGGTCCCAATGCTCCCTTGATTCTAACATCATGTCATGATGGAATGCCATCAAAACACATCATGTTGTCCTTTGAAAAAGAATGGCTTAATGCTCAGAAATTGGTGTCCTGCAGAGATTTAAGGACAGGGATAACATGTCTATAATTGCAAGAGAATGCCATCAATGCCTGGATAACTGGAGAACTCAGAAAGAGGCTAGAAATTATGAGAAAGTGTTGGTCAATGTCTAAGAGTGGGTACCTCATCAATAGGAACCCTGAGAACAAGAGCAATGATGCGGTCCATGAGGGGGCCACCTTTACTACAATGAGAATCCTCACTTGCTATGGCCTCCTTGGCCTGATTGCTGTGTGCGGCCAAGTTTGCAAGTAAGCCCAAGACCTCATGCAGCAATATGGTGTCATGGAGACAAAAGCCCCACATGCGGCGTATGAATTCAAATATTCCAATTGGCAGAGATGATTGTGCTGCAGCCTGACCATCTGGACACTTGTACACCAACTGCTTGAGCAGCCTAATTGAGAGTTTCAGCTCTCCCCAGAGAAGACTCTTGTACTCCCTTGATGAGGGCCCAGATGGATGTTTGCAGGGCTGCATGACTCCAGGTTCTTTCTCGCACAGATTGTAATTGCATACATGGTGCAAGTCGTCAAATGTACCCTTGCTGAACAATTGACACTCTCTGGGAGGAGGCACCAGCCTTTCCATATTCTCCACAGTGTAAATACTGGACGTAACTGATTTGCAGTGAAAATTTGCTTGTATACCACTTATAGTTGCAGGAAGACTGGTCTTTGGGCATAACCTTTTCCAAGATCCCTGCTTTTGGGCAGGTGAGCTGGGAACCATTTCCGTGACTTTGATGAACTCCATTGGGAGGACTTCATCATAAGAAAGAATCGAATAGGCTTCATGGCCAAGTTTTACCAGTGATGCTGGGATACCCGACAAGACTGCAAATTCTTTTGCACTTTGGCTACAATACATCAATCACATTTCACAAAATTACAAAGTCTGACCCCAAAACATAATTTTAATAAATAAATAATCATGCACCCAAAATAGAAGAAGTTTGTAAACTTACACGCTGAGGAAGAACTCTCTGACCTGAAACAGAGCAGATTTTGGAGAGCACAGCCAACTGCTGACATGATGGAAATCAAGTAGCAAAGAAACCCACTGTCTTGTAAAGCTTGAGCTTTCTGGCCATGTATATGCACATCCTCTAGCACCATCACCAATCCCCCACACAACTGCCACCACATCCAATCCCTTCAAACATTAAACAGATCTCCCTTTCTGGACCTGACTGACATCTTTTCCCTCTTGATGAACAAGGACAATGTTGATCTGGTGACAAGCATAAAACATGGATGTCCCTTCTTCACCTTCTGCTTCCTTTCAAAGGTAATACATGTTTTAACCCCAGAAAGAAGCTCATGGGGCAACTTTGGCTTAAGAATCACAAAAAAATCTTCAAAAATACAATTTACAGTTACACCCATTTGTAGCTGGATTGACCCATTGCAGCTGAAAGGACCTGCAATCCACCACACCCATGAGCCAATATGTCTAGCCTAGTGGGTACCATCTCTAGTGTCACTAGCCACTCTTTTGTTGTTTCTGAAATGGAAGGAGGAAAGAGTTGTACATCTGTGGCCAAATGCTTGGTTCTGGAATTCAAGTTGTTTTGTCGAAGGATGATATTGGTATATTCTTCTTCAGAGAGTAGAGTCCCAAGCAATGTGCATACGGCCAACCTCATTTTCCAGTCTGGAGAGAACTCAACAGCTGCACTTGAGCATTGTGGAGCTGGAGGACTAGTAGCAGTGGCATAATTTGGAAGCCACTGTTTGCATTTCATTCTATGAGCCTCATGAAGGGTCGGAAGGCTCCGTAAAAGATAAATGGCACTCATACAAATGCTTGTCACCATTCGGAGCACAGGTATTGTAACAAGCTCCACACAACACTGGCCCATCACCGCTGGCATGTATTGTGAATTTGTAGGGGGCACATCTGAATCTTGATTAATCCTGTCATGAGCTTGGAAGTACTGCATCGAAGCTCGGAGATCAGGCAGCTGCACTTTTGGTGGGAATGATCCCTTTGTCTGATGGTTTTTGGACTTGCATTTCCCTCTTTTGGAAGGATTTGAGAGAAGGGCATTCAGTGTTCTTGCAAGGTGAAGCACTGCTGCAACATGTTCATACTCAGCCACCCCTCCTAGTTTGGGATGCCCAAGCCTTCTGGGCATCAGCACAAGCTCTGATATTTTGCTCCCCTTCACCTCCTCAGGCCTTTGACTTTCTGGATCTCTTTCTTCAACTGCATTTGGGCTCATAGCACTGGCCAATATCTTGTTCACCTAATCATTCATTGACATGACATATTGACATGAAAAAAAAGGTTTGCACATTTTGCGTTGAGTAAGAGTTCTCGCTCAGAGCTTGAAAAGGTTGGACATCATACAAGAAGCAAGAACATCATCATACACCATCTCAAATGTTTGTTTTTATCATTTTGAGAAGTTGCACACTTCTCTTTTGTTTTTTCACTCATAAGGTTTTTCAAAATTAACTAATTATTTATTTAAATTTATAAATCCCATTACCTCCTCTTCTTCTTCATGTCCAACAGCAGAACAAAAAGCATGAAAGAGGCCTGCAATGACACCCGAGTCATGTATTACAGTCTGTGACTGTGGATCCTGCAAACTGTCCACAGCCTCCAATATCCTTGCAATCTGAGCTATAACCACATACACATCAGGCAGATGAGCAGATCGCTGATCTTCTCCAATGTTCCATAAAGATGCATACATTTTCTTACTGCTGCCAGAATAGGGGCCATTTCGTCTGCCATGGCTGCTGCTGCTGCTAATAAACAAACTCAAACATTCGAGATGGCACATAAGTCCATGGAATATCACTGGCGCCAGTATGATATTCTCTTTCAGATACTTTGGATTTGCCATGGCCATCCATAAGAGCAACTCCATGACCACACGGCAAAACCCGGGTGTCATGTTTTGTTCAACTAGCAATAGCGGGATGGCCTCCCAGAAATCCAAGTCTTGTAAAGCTGATGCCATGTTGAAGGTATGATGAGGTTGGCTTTGAAGCTTACAAGTAGATGATGATGATGATGATGACCCATGAGGCAGCACTCCTTCAGTTGTGCAAGCTGTGCCTGCTGCAGCAGCAAAATCAGGATGTATGCAAACAACAGCCACTATCAAGAACTTCAGTGCCTGTTGCCGTACTGAGTAACATTCTTGCTTGCTTATTAGTGTCTTCACCACTACATCTCCAAGATCTGGCCAATTGTTGACAAGCATGTCATGTGTAACCGGTGTTGCTGGGGATGTCAAAAGTGTCAAAATACCAAATGCCATTGCACGAATGGCTGCTTCCCGGTCCCTGATCAGCTGTGATAGCCAGCAAGTTATGGAAGTTGATGATGATGCCCACAGCTCTTGCCACAAAGAGGGATCGATGGAAGACGTAATTGACCACAGACAATACAGAATCTCACGCACAAGTTGTTTGTGTTGCAGGGAAAAGGAGTTATGGTTGCGGAGGTGAGACATGTGGTTTAAGAGCGGAACCACAATTCTCATTAGCTCCCTTTCTGCTTGTCCTCCTTGCTTCTCCCTGTCAAACAAAGGTTATGGGTGTTCTAAGAATCATGGAGCTCAACATGCTAGAGGTACTTCCTGAAAGAACAGCAACAACAATGAACCTCCAATGCCATGAAACGCACAAGACAACCCAGAAGAGATAATACTATGGATCTGCAAATGAGGAAGACATGAAACAAGAGAGGCAAATTCACAATGGTTTGTCTCTCTCTATAGAAATCAGGTTGCTACGTATGTACCTGCAGCAGTGACAGTGTTTAGAGCAATGGGAGATGTGGTCACCATGTCCATCAACCAGATCCTGCAGACCTATCTTGGGTGGTGGTGACTGGTGGCAGGAGTTTGGAGAAGATTGTGGGCTTGTTGTCACCACAGATGTCAACCTTTCCGAATCCTCAAACTCAATGGTCATGCCATGCACTTCAATCCTTAGATCTACAGAAGATAAAGAAGAACATGATTTTGGTTGCTGCGCAGGTGAAGAGATCTTCTGATTACGTCCATCTTTGGCAATTTCAGTTGCTTTATAAGGGGTGAAGATGTTGGTGGGTAAAAAACCGGGATCATCATCCACTTTGATGGCAAGCCCTTTTGCAACAAACGAGACACACTGCACTGCTAGCACACAGCAACTGTATGGGGCTGTTGGGCACTTGACAAATTTTTGAAGTAGAGTTGGGAGCAAGCATGATTTCTGCAGAATTTTGGGTTGGGTGGTGAGGAACTCATGGATTTCAGCTGCATCCCGGAAGATCATACAACCCTCTCAAACCCTAAACCTGGCAGCAGCATTCTAGGCAATAGCAACTGACATGCTACAGTCATTTGTCAGCAAACTGAGCTGTATGGTGAAAAATTGGCTTAGATTTCTGGCAACAATATCACAAACACAAAGATATAAAAGAGGGAGGCCAGCTGCTATCAGCAACCCTACTAATGAGTGCTACATGAACAGATCTAGGTTGAGAACAGGAGTGATGTGCACCTCAGTCAGAATTGTAGTGATTCGGCCCAAAAGATGAGTTTCCTTGTGCTTTTTGGCACTGGAGAGGATGCTGATGATGGCACGAAGTATAGTGGAGTCCAACTGCTCTGGAGAAGGAAGCTCCGCTTCCAGTGGATGTGGCAGATCTGCTGCCAAATCTGCTCCTGCTACATCGATAATAATGTTTAGTCTAGTACTCACCAACGTCCACCACTTGATTGATTAGCCAAAGATTTTCATCCCAATGTCCAACCACAGACAAAAAATGATAAGAGTGAATGGTCTGGTAATGAGGTTGGACTTACGGGATTTATGCATGCCTTTTGCTAGCAGAGGCAGAAGAGACTCTTTGTAAGCGATGGCTAGAAAAGAGATTGTGGATGAGCAGACAGCCTTTGATGTTAGCATCATCTGTCCCAATCTGATCACCTGCACACTGAGTTCAACCAAATCAATTCTGATCTCAATTAAGCTCCAGAAAGCAGTTGTGTGTTGTACTTTACAAAAAAGGCCAATCACCTATCCACTAAACAATTATGGTTCTTCTTCATATGGAAAATGCATGGATCCCACTTTGAGGTATATATGGAAAGCTTACCTTGAGTACCCTCAGAGTTTCGGGAATTGATTTGGGGGTTTTGAGAATGCGATGGAATGGTGGCATCCAGCAGCTCTCCAGCAAGATCTTCAATGCCTGCAGATTGAATGTCAGTCAGTCCTTTTCCAATGCTTTGTCCAAGTATATCTGGCTCTAGACATACCTTCTCAACTGGGGAGGAAACTACAAGTAAAACTGCACAAAATTCAGTGTCTTAAAGCTTTATACCTCAGGATGCCGAGCACATTGAGATTCTAAATCATCCAGCAACTGAAGCTCCTCCTCAAAGCCCTGGCAAAAGATTACAAATCCTTGTTCATTCTTCTCTTCTGTTATATGAAAAGGGAAATGAATCCATACAGGATCCATACAAGTGCATGATGAATATGAGGTATTCAGCTTTGTTTTATGTGAGATCTTGTACTTCTGGGTCTAGAGGAACCTCCAACCCAATGATGATTTTGTGTGATGAATCCAAAACCCCAATTGAAGCCCACAGTGCACCAGCTGAAGTTCTCATTCAATCACTAGCTGCAGGAATTGTGAAGTGAACCTAACCTTAGGACACAAAAGATGCGTCAGGAGTTTCTTTATGATGATGTCTGTATTGAGCACTGATAGACATGCATGTGCCTGCAACTCCAGGAAACTAGGCAGTGGACTGATATGCTGATGATCACCTTCCAATTTCTTCTCCAAGCTTTTGAGCAAATTATCGGTACCTCCTGCACAAACAAGTGTATGTGTGTGTGTGTTTTTTTTCCAGTTTTGTCTAGAAGAAAACCCATCATTGAGTAAGACTCCTTCTTTACAAAGCAGGCTTCCAATGCACTTCCATTCCATGTTCAAGTAGGGTTTTAGAGCACAGGATAAACCTCCTGGAACCACATATTATGCAGGATTAGGGATTAGACAGCCTAAAACCCTACACCACTGTGAACCTACCCATAATGTCCCTCAGTCAACTCTATGTTTCTAGAAACTGGCCACTTCTTTGGCATCTCCAACTCACCTTCAAGAAGTTGCATTTGGGTCACCATGTGACAAACCAATTCATCATCCACCGGAAAGTCCAAGCATTGGTTATCGGAGTGGCACAATTTGACACCAACCACCTTGCATGGGAAGCGATGCCAATGCAAAAATGGCAATGGCACAAAGAGCTCAAAGTCGCATAAACACTTTGGGTCTTTTGGAGATTGAGTAGATGTGGCCACTAACAATGTTGTGAAATTCGACTTCAATTGTCTGTCTCTGCTGGTTCCCAACTGCAGCAAGCCACCCAACACACAATTTAAGGAAAGCTACTTGATGTCAATGAATGACTCAAGAATAGGAATGGCATGAGAAACGGAAAGAGGGAAGGATATTGGCTTTCACCTCTTCCAAGCTTGAAATGAGCACGTCTGAGCTGAAAAGCATAAATCCGAGGAGCACAGCAATCTCCCTTCTCATACTTGGACAAGGATGAAAGACCAAAGGCAAGAGACTTTCCATAGAGCTGCTACATGACTCAGATGATAACCACATCCGAACCTCAGATGACGATGTACCATTTGCAGTTGGTGTGTAAGCAATTAATCTTGTCAACAGACTTAAGCAAACTTCACCAATATGTGGTGGACTTGAACCAGGATCTTCTCTGTGTTTACAATCCTTCTGCCCAACCAGATTGCCGTCACTATAGCTCCCGCATTGATCTTCAAACAAAGATCAATGGGCCCAATGATTCAAAATGTTTGGGAATAAAAACCTTATCTTCTGATCTGCATCTTATGAACCTGCTAATGAAAAGATAGAGAAGGAAATGGCATGTTGCATTTTACACACACCCACTTATGTCAAAAATGCAAAGCCAATTGATGGACATGTGTACTACTGAAAAACTCCCCTTTTTTACAATACAAATGCCAACCCTGGGTACTAGGCTTTTTGTGTGTGTTACCACAGTATTTGCCTCTGTGAAAACAAGGTTCGTTCTTCATCAAGATCATCAGCTCACTCACCAACTCATGCACTAAATCCACGTCACTATCAAGAGCCATCTGCAACAATGGTTCTCCAAGCAGGTTTGTAATCTGCTCAACAGCTTTCCTTTGTAAATGATCCCCAATGGAGGCAGATTTAAAGATCCCAAGAAACCCCCTCAAGCTTTGCATGTGACCAGACATGTCTTTGTTGGGGGGACTGTCATAGCTTGGGTGACTAGTTGGGTTCACAGCAGCAGCTGCTGGCATGTGAAGGATCTGCTTCATGCAGAGGCAATGCTTGAAAGGATCAGCTGAAGAAGACTCATCAACAGGAACCAGTGTCACCTCTCCATTATCCAGCCTCAAGAGGTCCACCCCTTTAAACCACCATGGCACATGATTAACTCGGAGGCAGGAGTCAGAGAGAGCTACCAACAATTGCTTTGCTGCTCGCTGCCGGAAAGAAGATTTTGCTGAGAAAAGTGGCCTTAAAATATATGCAAATTCCGACCATGTTTTTATCAAGTGTTTCTTTTGATGGGGCTTGCATCCCATCCAATCAGATGCCATTGAGTTTATGACAAGGAGAGACACTTGATTTACCACCTGACCCGCCTCTGGCAATGGAGCACAACATGTCATCCAGGGGATGCCAGGAAGCAGCTCACTTCTTTCATTTTGTGTCAGGTCCTTCACATACATATGTAAAACCTCTGCTGCTTGCTGCAAAAAAAGTTTCTCCACATTCCTCTGAATCAGGCAGGGCCTCCACAAATGGTGCACTATGAACAAATGAAATGACAAAAACAAAAAGAACAACAACAACAACAGTGGAGCACAATTTTTAACCTTGCAAGTTGTTGATTCATGAAGACCAAGGCCAATTATCTCTGCCATGATTCTCGGATCCTTGAGAACTGCTTTGTTGAGGAGGTTTTGAGAAATGGGTTTGTCCTCATCATCACCAGCAGCACTAAGAAGATTGTTGCCAAACCCAATTCTGCCCTCAGTCTCAGGAGAGGACTGATTGCAGAAAGCCCGCATCAGGGAAAATCTTCTTTGGTTCTCACATTGGGTTTGATTTGAGCCTGGTGACAATGATGATATCTGTTCATAACATGGTTTCCTATTGCACCGAAGAGATCCTTCCATCAAAGCATCATATGCTGAAACACGAACACTTGCCACTTGGTGTGAAATGAGAAAGAAGCACAGTGACCTTGCCTGGAGAGAGACAGAGAGAAAGAAATAAAAACATGAAACAGAACATAAAATCAAATGAGGTGACAACACATTTCCCCTTTGATGGTATTGAGCCAAAGCAAAAAATGGGTATGAGCCTGTGGCCTGCACCCATTGTACACAAGATGAAATGCAGCACTTGCCATAGGAGAAAGAAACATAAAAAAAACATTTGCCAATAGATACATCCCAGCAGCTGTTTCATACCATCCTTCTACATGAAGGGAAAAAAAAATCAAACTAACCTGGTGTACTAACTTGTTGAATGATGCCTGCAAATTGGAAATTTGGGCCTCTGATGACGATGACAATGACGGTGAGAAGTGTGCAGAGCTCCCTTGCTTACGAGCTCTCTGCCTCCTCGGGCTTCTTAGTGGGCTTCTTGGGCTTCTTGGGCTCTGACAAAATCCAGGGCTTTGTTGTATCTTGCTACAAGACACTTGAGCAATCTGCAGTTGGGTATCATCTGCCTCCATTTCAAGCAAATCAAGCGTCACAAACATGAATTCAGCAACAAGAGAGGGAGCTTGTTCCACAGTGTACAGGAGAAATGGAACTACTTTCACCATACTGGCAAGCCATTGCTGCCCCTCCTCAAGGTTGATGATAGAGGAGGGTATCATGGTTTTGTTGGGCACAACTGGGTTTTTCCACCCAGCAATTGCCGACTTTGCTGCAGTCAGGGCTTTGGCAGCTCCATTCAGAGCTGAGTAGGCTTCTCCAGCAGTGCAGTATGTCCGATAAAAATCTGGGTCCAGAAACTTGAGGTGCAGCAAAATCTGCACAGAAACACAGAAGACTTGAAAAACCCATCCAACCTAAAAGCAAAGAGCTTTCAAAAGGAACCTAAACAGTACAAATGGCAGAAGATCCTCAAAATTCCCAATATGATGACAGAAAGAGAGGCAGCAATTGTGAGCCAATTTGCAAGAATGTATTTTTATTGCAGATGAGTCTCTTACTTGATTATGGATGCCAAAATTGCAGGCTCCTAGAATGGCATCCCCACCTAACAAGGTGAAGGCTTTGACAAGGGGACAGGGCAAGAGACCCGCAACATCTTGGGTGGCAGGGAGAAGGGAAACTAAATCAGCTGCAAAGCCCAAAATGTTCAACAGTGGAATGCACTGCTTGGCCTTGCTACTCATATTAATATTCTCCTGATCAGCCATCTTGTTGTTGCCATTATTCCTCCTCCTCCTGCAAACAAGAACCTCCAGGTTGTGCATGTCGGAACTGAAAGCTTGAAGTGCATCACACAGGGACTGAAAATATTGTGTGTATTGTACCTGGACCTGCAATCATATAATGCAGCAAGAGAAAAAAAGAGTACAACAATGGTAGTAGGTAAGCATGCAAAGGAAGGAATCACAGGTGTTTCTGCAGCCTACAGGGTTTAGGGTTTAGCCTGTGGAGTTCACAACAGTTTGAAACAAAAATTATACATGGAGTTTTATCTCACACGTACCTTCTCACTCAAGCACTCCTCATGATCTGCAGGTGGCTGTAACAAAGGCAGAAGCTCTCTTAAGATGGGAAATGTGATTCGGTGGTACTGATGGTCTGTGAGCAGTACAAGAAGCTGAAGCATGATCAAATGCACTGTTCGGCCCACAGAAAGCACTGGCCTCTTCTCTGCTACAAAGCTGCGTAAGTTATCACTCTCTGCTTGAACCAGATCCTCAGATCTTGTTGAGATCCCACAAACATTGCAGCAAGAAGTGGGATTCAAGGCACCAAGTTTGGCATTGTAGACAGGATAGCTTCCTTTCACATCTGTGGCACCTGAACAAATACTGATTCAACTCACTCCTGAGCACTGATCCCTTATCTGTGTTCTACACAGTAATGTATCTAGATCATGGTAACAAGGTAACATCATGACATCCTGTGTTCGTGGTTCAAAACCCATTTCATATGCTTTTGAATTACAGTTCAGACAAGGTAGTAGTAGCAATTTAGCAGCAATTGGGAAAGAAGGAAAAGACTTGTGAGTGAAGTGTGCTTCATCTTTAACCTGTACATGATGGGTGCCCTTCACCATAATGAGAATTATTCTTGTGGCAACATTTTGTTTCCATTTCCGGATGGACTTGAAATGCAGCTTCAGATGCCAGATGAAGGGCAGCCTGCCAAAATCTCAAAATCTGGCTACTGTCAAATTTGAGCATAAAATTGACGTATAAAACTGTTGTTTTTCTTTATATCAAGCAACAAACAAATATATCATTTGTTGTTCCACACTAAGTAGGTTGAATGCAATATTTTGGTGGTGGATTCAGTGCTCGATCAATCAACAGTGAGAACCATGGTCAAACCAAAAAGAAGAAAGCTAACAGGAACCCCAAAATAAACCAAAAATCAAAAACCACTTCATCATTTCTCTTTTCAAGAATTCAACAATTGACCTAAAGGTTGTAACCAACACTGGATTGAAAAACAGGAAAAACCCTAAACTCAAACTCCAAACCCTTTGAAAAAAAATAAAAATTGGACTGGTGCTATTGACATGTTAGGCAGTGAGAGCAAGGAAAAAATGTGACAAAGGGGGGAGAGGAGTTGGGGGGGGAGATGTATGAACCTTTAGCTGGTGCACAAGGTCGTATAAGAACTCAAGAGCCATAAGCTTCAGAGCATGGTCAATGTTCTTCTGGAACAATGTCAACAAGCTCTGCACAAATGATACAAGCATTTCATAATAGGTTAAAATTGTTAGGCAAAATATGCAAAAAATTGTATACATATTGCAAAAGCACCCATAATCCTAGACTCATGATTCTCTCTCCAATGGTATGTTCAAGATGTCACAGGCCTTCAAGGTCCATTACTTACCACTTCAAAATGAATAATGGCCCAGTTACAGGAGCTTAACAAAAGGACAAGGACCCAGGACTGTGCCTCATGCAGATAGTAGGCCGACCACAATTTGGGGAATGCCTTAGATGATTGGGCTTTTTTCTTACCTGCAAAATATTGTACTTCTGCAAAATAGCTTCTGGATAGAAATCGATAACCACAGCTTCTCTTAACTCCAGGATGGTCTTTTTGATATCAGCAACATCTTCACAGTACTGGAGTGTCACTGGAGGCATTCACGAGTAAATGGACAACCCAAATCCCACATAATGTGGATCAAAAAATCTGTCTCAAAAATTGGTTCTCCTCACATAACATTTTTCTGACAATCATTACCAATCTCATTGTTTGCCAAATTCCATTGCCCACTAGCTGCTCTGATACAACCAGCCATGTCTAAGGGCACATTTTTCCATGAGTGCCCACTCACCCACTATTTGTACTTCTTTTGTACATGGACTCCAAGAGTGGGGGAAAAAAGAAAGTGTACTATTGATATCAAAGAGATACTTGTCGTCCACCAAGTCCAGTTCAACACAGGGCAAGCTTGGCCCCATCGAGTTGCATTCTGCTGCCCAACCCAATGTTGTGCTTAGAAGTGGTCCTTCTTGAGTGTGTCAACTTTCATACTTGGCAATTTCACTTCCTATTGGAGCAGTGAAAACAATCAATCAATAAATCAATATTGGCTACTATGTCAAAATCCATGAACCACCCACCACATGGCATTTGTATTGTGACTTGCACAAATTAATGCAGGGCCACTGCAACCGGGTGGTGATGATCAATCTTACTTACCATCATTTGTGCCTTGTGATTGTTTCTTGTTGCTGCTCTGTCTAGTACAAGAGCAAGTCGAACGAGCAGAAGAATCTGGCCTGGAGCAGCAACACTTCTGGACATGACAGATATGATTGTGTGCTGTATGATATTGATCATGTAAATTGCCATCCTCTACTTGCCCATCCTGCAAACCCTAGTATAACAAATGAGTCTTAGAACTACAAGCAAAATGGAAATAGCTGGGGGACACTATGTGAAGATGATGATGATGATGATGGCTTTGCAGGATTGATGATGATCAGTCTAGGCTACCTCTTCACTTTGATGGCCTTTGACAAAAGCAACAGTAGTGGCACATGACAACAAATGCCATTTCAATGGGCAAAGCCAGGAGGCATAAGATTGCAATATTCCAAATGGGGACTGAAGATTCTCAAGCAAAGGTAGGAAGGGTTGATGATCTCCTCAGGTACCTGCTTGAAGTAGAATGGGTCGGTTGAAACACTGAAGCTGGAATCCTTTGTGAGTGGAGGAGGAGATCTCAAACCAGCAGATTTGGTCCCAAACTTAGCCCCATAATCCAGCGGTGAGGCTACCTGGCTGCTTAGGAGGCAAGAGCTGCCATTGGGAGAGGATGTAGATTCAGAAGGTTGACAAAGTATGTAGATGAGCGTGTTGATCATAGGTACAAGGGAACTGCAGCTCTCAGCACGCAAGTGGACCATGAATTCCAAAGCACCAAGGCTCACAAGATGAAGTCGAGCATTGACATCCTGTCACCATCACAGAAAACAAAAGGCACCATCATAATTGTAAGTGGATAAAATACACAACAGTACATTGGATGTAGGAGGCATTGAAGTCATCATGAGCTTGCACTCCTCAATTGCAAAATATATGTCTATCTCAAGCAGAGATATGTACTCTTCATAGTACAACATGCATCCTTAACACCCATGCAGGGCTTGCATGCAAACAAAGAGAAATGACAACAAAATCTTAGGATTCGAGACGTGTGCTTGAGGGTTAAAGAGAATTCTTCGACATGCCTCGGCAAGTTTGATAAGGGAGGAAATGACCAAGCCTTCATGTGAGACTGCAGGTAGATTAAACCACTCCAAGAGATTGCGCAACAAAGCATCTGTGACGTGTGGAGTTGAGTTGTAGTAGTAGGACAGATCAACCATGTTGGTGTCAAGCATCACCCGCAATTGCTCCAATGCTTTGATGCGAACTTCCAATTCTGGATGGCCTGAAAAACAACCACCACCACCACCACCACCACCACCCCGGATCATCATCACCTCATTGAGAATAATACCCAAGATTGAGAAACAGCTCAGGAAAAAATTTCAGCATGTCAAAGAAGAAGTGATGATGATGAGACAGACCCATCTCATTCATTCCAGCAGCTCAAAAATTATCCCAGCAAAAAAAGTGGCAATAACTATTCTTGCTGGGACAATTGAAATAGAAGAAGATGAAGAAGAAGGAAAGAAGGAAAGAAAGGGAAGGTTGGGAGCCATGATACAAACCAAGGTCTTTGATGATTAGCTGGAAGTGATCATGGTCTGCAGTCCCATTGTTTTTCACTGCAAATGCATTATTCCTTTGCAGATTGAGGATTGACTTATAACTCAAAGGAACTGTGGCCATGTTCAATTTATGCATGGCATGCATGCAAGCACAAAAATTAAAAAATGTGTGCAGCAATCAATATTCCCAACAACTTCTTCTGTTGTTGTGTGATTGCTTGCTGGCTGGCTGGCTGACAAACAAACTGCTGAAAGAAAGAAACTTCTTTTTAACATTGCAGCAATTAGACTACATCTTCATCTTCATCTTCTTCATCTTCTTCTTCATCATCATCAGCATCATCAGCATCATCATGTCTTCTTCTTCTTCTTCTTCTTCTTCTTCTTTCTTCTGCACAAATCTCCTCCTCTTGTCCTTTGGTGCTCAAAATCTCCCAACTTTTGTTGGCAGCAAATTTAGGTGGAAATTTTTTTGTGTGAAATTTTTTTAGGGTTTGTTGATGATGGTGGATGGAGAGTGAGTAAATTTGGGATTCAGTTAGGTTTTCAAATTTTGGAGAAAATGGGTTAATTTCCCCCTTTTTAATTTAATTTAATTTAATTTAATTTAATTTTCTTGTTGTTTTCAAGTGATGTGAAAAACTCAAAATCAAATCAAAATAAAAAAGGGTGCAACTTTATTGAAATTTTTAGTTTTATAAAAAAATATTTATGTATTTAAAGTAAATTAATAGGGTGCTTAGAATTGGATTATGAGAATCTTTTTTATAATTTTTTTCAAAAATGTTTTAGGAATGTGTCACACTTGAGGTTCCATTACATGGTTGATTGTTTGAAACAATAGAAATTTTTTTTGAATTTACAAACAACTTCTATTTTTTTTTAGTTACATAAAACACTTAGGTCTTACCATGTAAATTTCTTCCACTAAATTTCCAATACATATGTTTGTATTAACAAATATTATGCATTTTATGAAATAGTAGCAATTTCAAAATTAAATTCACATAGAATAATCACTCTTCACCATAAGAAAAATGTTTCTACATGTTTTATACAAGCTTTTTTATGAATATACTTTGGCAACAAATTGAACCTTATATCATTCCCTTTGAGTCATTTGACTTGTATTTGAAATTATAATCGCATTTACAATAAATTGTTGTTAAAAAAATCATTGATCTACTTACATAGCCCCATGTAAATGTTTTGGGTGTGTAATTGTATATACCATATACCTCTAATGGCTACACATATTTGCAATCCATACTTGGGTGATATGCATTATTAATGACAATCAATTGATGAAAAAAATGAATAGATTTTTTGGATTCAACAAATATATTGAATGGCATTGCATTGCATGCAACCTGAATTGAATTGGATTTATATTTAATTTTATTGAATTTTAATTCAACAATTGGATTAAGAATGAATTCAAATTCAAATTCAAATTCAATTGAAGATAAATGAGATGTAGATTGATGGAAAAGAAGGTATTGAAAATCTATTCATGAATATGGTGTTGGAAAAAAAAACCCTTAAAACAACACATCCAAAAAAACACCTTTCCATGTTTCTTTACTCAAGAATTAATGGGCTAAACATATTCCACTTTGGAATTTGTCAACGTCATGACTACAACTTATGGAACTCAAAATTGTCCTACTTAAACTAGCTTTGATGAATCATCATCACTAGAATCCATTAATTGTGGGTGTATCCCAATGTAGGTGCATCCCAAAGCTCAATGTTTTTTTTTGCAATCAACCACTTTGATTGGCCTTTGAAAAATTGTTATTTTTTAATGTTCTTCAAATATAAGCTTTTGTTAGCTACCATCACAAAATTGTGGGAAGGGCTTCTCTTAATCCACCTATATACAATACAAGCTCACATTTTTGGGCAAAGGATATGAAAGAATTGTGATGTCATTAGGGAATATCTTGGGTGCATGTTGTCCCACCACATTACTTGAGTAAAATTTCCATTTGTCACTTTGTTCATCACCATTTTGGGCCACCTAATCAACTTTTATAAACTCCAAGATGCCTTGAAGAGTTGAGGACCAAGACATCTAATGAAAAAGGATTTCAAATAATTATATTACAAAGTGACCAAGTCTTGGCACAATTAAAAGCAATAGATGGACATGCCACTCAGAATGTATTCAAAAGACGGAAAACCTTGGAAAGGTTGGCACAAAGGTGAAAGTCTTGTAATCACAATTTGTTGATTTTTCCAACATGGTGAGTGGTTGCATACTACAATGGACCATGATGGAAGTCACAGTGGTAATTTTTTTTGGATTTGAAAAATGTTCTTACATGCAATTTTAAATTCTTGTTGAATATAACAAAAAGGGACTCACGTATGTGAAACTAACACATGAAGTACATAAACATTGAAAAAAATACATCAAAATCATGAATGTTCAACTAGTAATGGACTTTACAATCTTGGTGAAACAGTGTGTCATGGACCATAAAATCTTGGGTATGGACTTTTATTTCACAATGTGTTTATGCAATGTATGTGAAACTTTGGGTTATAAAATATTTGAAGTTTAGGACATTAAAGGTCCATTTAATGAATGAAACATTGTCTTAATTTTTGTGTTCCATAACATCAAATATGCAACCCCTGAAATATTTTGCAAAGTCCATAAAGGCATAAAAAATGTTGATTTTCTTGATTTTGTTTCAAGGAAGACCTTTAAAATGGTTTTTAACATGGTGGCCCCCAAAAAAAATTGGATTTTTTTGAATTTTTGGAATGAAAATTAGCACGGTCAATTTTAAATCACTTTTGAATACACTAGAAATGGACTTTCAAAAGGGACTTTGATTTGTTGATTTTGGTCCACTTCAATATACTTTCACCCTAACACAAAAAATGATGGTTAGCAATGATGATCTAAAAATTTTAATCAAGGAAAATATGGAGATTATCATAAATAAACAATTTAAGCTAAGGAAATTTAAAAGTGGCCAAAGACCTTAAAGTTCTAACAAATGCATAATTCAAAGCAAAAGTTAGGAAGGTGTTAAATTTCTAAAAGTTCGCATCCTAGTCATAGTCAACTGGGTCATCAACTTGGTTGCCAATGATTTCATATGTGGAGTTTATATGGCATTTGTGCAAGAAGTTAATTAGAATAGATATTGCACCCTCAAACAAATGATTATATTTATCCATTGTGGAATCAAAATGTTTCATGAATCTTCTCCATTTCCATTTCAACCCCGCAATTCCCCACCCCACTCATACGTTACACCCTACATGCATCTGTTGTATGCTCCCACTGCATCTAAGTCATGCCCAAGGGCAAGTTCATGCCTCCCAAGAAGCCACATCACAAACATTTCTTTGCCCATATAACCTAGATCTTGAAATAAGTACTCAAAATATTCATCTATATGTACAAAAAACTTACACTAATGTGCATGCATGTTTGATTCACATAGGATGTTCACATCACAAAGGAGCCAAAATACCTCTTGTCCACATAAATAAACAATCCACAATGATCAACAACCTTTGTGTTGTTCATACAATACATCTTTTTGTGCCTATTGAACCATAACTTGTGATTATATTTATTCCAAGGCTTGTGAATCTCTATGAAAGTCCCATCAATGAATTTAATACAACCCTCGAATTTCGGGATGTGTTATGTAAGGGTAACCCGCTCCTAAGTAGTAGGTCATCAAATCTTATCACTTATGGCCCCACAAATGCATGATGCAATAAATATTGCATCATCAAATATTACACTCTTGCTCCGATTCCACATGAATGCGTCATACGTGAAAACATTACTATGTTTAAAAAATATGATGAACTACAACCAACGTTGTTTTGCACTCAATTTAATCAGTCACTTTGTCACAATGTGAGTCACGCTAATGGATTTTGCATGGGCCTAGACGGTGGAGACCACTAATGCAACTAACTCATCAAACTTTAACAAACTAAAGTTTGTTAAAGGTTTGAACAAACCTAGAGTTGCCCTCATTGTGCCATGCACATCTAAAACCCCCACATCCCAATTGACCGATTGTCCAACACTAAGTTTTGGCTCATTTGCGTTGAACAAGGTCAACATGTTAGCACTCGCAACCACAACCACAAACACAATTTGATGTTGTTTACATGTCCTTTGAAACATTTCTTCATAATGAGAATCTATCAAAATCACCCATGTTTGAAAAGGCATGCCTCAAAGAAAAAGTCATCAAACACAAGATGAAACCCTAAAAGCCCCCTAAAAAAAACTCCCAAAAAACCTTTATAACAAACCTTTATAAAAAATCTTAAGGAAAAAAAAACAAATAAGAAACCCTAGCAATAAATTAAAAATTCAAAATAAAAAATAGGAAAACAATCAAGAAGATAAGAAAAACCCACTTGGAAAAATAAAACGAAAAATGAAAAACTTAAAAATGGTAAGAAGAACCCAAAAACCTTAAAAATCAAGGAGGAACAAGATTAAAAACAAAACAAAACTCCCAATTGAAATCTCAAGAAGCTACCACATGTGAAAATGGCAAAATGTGAATACATTAGAACTATAAATAAATAAATAATTGAAAGAGCTCAAATGAATTTTATAATGTAAACATAAAAAAGTTGCCCAATAGTGCAAGCCTTAAAAGATCCCTCAAGTGGTCCCATAACACAAAATCATGTCCAAATTTATTTTTAAAAAAATTCCTTCATGTGATGCTTCGCAAGAAAATTGTGTTGTGCAAAAGTTTTCAAAGGCCCTTAAGTGTTGCCCTCAAAAAACAAATTGTCAAAAAATGTTATTTCATCCCCTATTTTCATCAATGGTCCCTAGTTTTTATGATTTCATCCTCTAATTTTTGAACTTTACGAATAACCAATAATAGGGGATGAAACTAGGACGAGGGATAAAAATGGGTATGGGACTATGGAGGACTTTATGGATAACTTTAATATATATAAACAAATTTTTCAACATGACACATCATAACCATGTTATATAATTAAATGATTTCACAATGAAATTAATTTCACATGTGTAGATTTTTAATACCATAATTCAATTTAATTCATTTTTAGTTTGATAAATTGAAATTTATAATGCCTATCAATTTCAAAATGTAAAATGTATTACATAATTTTATATATGTGTAATTGAAAATAATTAATTTCAATTCCCATTAATTTAATTATGTAATTTAAAAAATTCCAAACTATAAAAAATTTACTTTTTAAAGGGAAATTTTCAAATTGATTAAATTATTAAATTTTATTTTAAAAATTTCACAATGAAATGAATTTCACTTCTGAAAATATACAATTAAAATAAATATTGAAAAATATTTTTTTATAATTTCAAAATTTTAAAAATTAAATTATTTTAAGTTTCAAATGTATGTTAATTAGTTTTAAGATACTAAAAAAATCTTAGTTAAATCTTCCATTTTTTCATATGTTGTTATATTTCAAATGTTGTTTATTTTCATGTGAATAATTAAAAAAAGAAATGAAACATGAAATTTATTATTTATTATTATTTCTCAATAATTACATTAAAAATAAATAAATCATATATTTTAATACTATTTTAATATTGCCACATTGTCAAAATTAACATTATAGTCATAATCAATCATGTTTAGATGATTGATTTTAATCACATTTATCAAATTAGACAATTTCACATGGGTGCCATAAATGCCACATGTTTAATGTGACATACAATTTACTAAATGGAAAAAAAAAATCAATCAAAAAAAAAAATGTAATTTTGATTTTAGTTAAATTGAACATAATTAGTTATTTCAAACAAATGGACTTGACTCTATAGTTATCTTAATCACACGGTTACTAACAAAACATTCATGTTTTTGTAGTATGACTAGACACATATTTAATAACCTCAATTTATCCTTGACCTTTCACACATAATTTGTGATCATCTACTACGATAAATTTTCTAGGATTGGTTTTAAACATGTGAATTAATGTAGTTTATCAATAATATGTTTCATAATGCCAAAATCCACATACCATGTTGCAACATTCAATATTACTATTACAACATGAAAATTTGTAAGAAAGTTCATTGTGTATCTTGCATGTGTTTCACTAAAAGCCATCAACTTGAGCCTTGGATGCATTTATAAGATCAAGTCACTACAAGGAAATGTGACTAAGTTCACTCTATGTTTTATTAGATGAAATATATATATATAATGGGTACACATAAAGGGCAATCAATATGGTTGGGGTACACAAAAGGATTATTTCACCCCAAAATTATTGTCATTACATTACTTTGAATGATCACTATGTTTATCAAATTAAATATTTATTAATTTTGTAAAATTCCTTAAACAAACACATACTTCTTGATTAAAATGATTGTGATTGTTTATGATTTAGATAATTTTAACATGCCCTTGATTGTCATGAAACATGGCTTGGAAATTGTGTCTCATTACACAATTTTATAGAAAAAAATTCAATATGCATAACAATATTTATTCATGTTGCTTCATATTTTAATCACAAATAGAATAAAATATGTTTCACATGTTGTAATAAAATTATAAAATTATAGAACACTAGATTATGTGGAATTGATGCTAGAATATCAAATTTTTCATCAAAAGCCAACATTCATAAGGATGGGCATATTAATTTTGTTAATGATTAAGTTACATTCCAAAGGTTTGAAAAGAAATATAGGAGACATGGGTACAAAAAAGGAAATTATTTAATGTTTTTATCAAAGCTTTAGCACCCCAAATGAAACACCATCATTTTGAAAATGTCATGGAATCTTGCATTTCTAGTTTGTTTATACTTCAACATGACATTCAAAATTTGTTCAAATAAATTTTACCACCTATTCTCCCATTTTTTTAATTGAAAGACTAAACATACATAACCCACCTTCATTATTAAATATTTAGCATCCTAAAACATTGACTCAAGACATAAGGCACATTACATTCCTTGTTCTTATTGTGGTATCCTAGTCATTATTGGGCCCAATATTGATCTTTCCTTCTCCAACATCCATGGGCCCATAATATTTTTCCTTCTCATGCATTCAAGCAAAGAATCCCATACACTCATTGATACATACTTTCAACACACTATATATTTTTTGATGTAGTACAATCCTATTGCAATATATAAATCCGGTGTAATAGATTCAAATATTTGATGTGCATATACACCTCTTCTACAAGTTTGTAAGAATCTATGACTACTTGGGCTTCATGTTGTTGCACATTACAAACAATGATCAACTCTTTTTTTCCCCTCTTCTTATGTTCCCATATGTTTTCCAATAGGTCATCATTATTTATGTCAATGTCAAATTTAGCTTGAATTAATATAAATATCATAGACATGAAAAAGACACATTAATTTGCCTTTTTTATCCATGTTGGTGGGTAGGGAAAAGGAGTGAGGTAGTTATAAAAATAGGAGGTAGTTATTAAGGAGAAAAAAAAGTAGTTATGACGAAAGTTAGTAGGAAAAAAAAACAATTATTAGGAAAGAAGTGAAGCAGTTAGGGCTGGGAAATGAAATAGTTGTTTTAAGAATTGTCTAGGGATGACCATCGTGCATAAAAATATATGACACAACTAATTCATTAATAAGTAAATTGTATAGTTTACTCAAATGTAAATAGGTTGATTATAATTTATTATGAAAATATATCCAAAATGCTTTTAATTTTAATAATAATATTTCACAACACACAAATAATACCCTTTTAGTGCAAGTATTTCATAGAATATTGACAACATTTGCACATTCTAACCCTCACGGCACCTACATCCTCATCCATGGTTGTTGGCACTTTGACATCCATTCATGGGAGTTCATTTTTTTCCTCCCAAGTTGCACTACAACTTGCTTAGTAGAACACTAATTTTCAAATGGAGTTTGTCATTTTTTAATAGACTTTTTCCTAAGCAGAACAAATGTGTTGCAACTATAAGGACAAGAAGTTCACAAGGAGCCTACATCTACAACTACATAAAATGCCCAACTTTTTGTTTTATCTTATGATATTCCTTCTTTCCTCACTAGGCATAAGCACATTGAGCCCCCAAAAATTGTCACAAGTACAATATTTTTACATTTAGTTTTTTGATAACATATGGAGATCACATATTGGATTATTTTTCTTTTTTAAAAGTATATTTGATTATTTTTAAATCTAAATAAATCAAAAATTTAAAAAAACCTTGGAAAACTTGAATGTATGGAGTATATATGTGATGAAATAATACCTATTGGTTGAAAATCAATTTGAAAAATATTTTTTACACTTGTTAAACAATAAATGCATAGTAATGTCTTTAGGAGAAAACCACTACATATGAAAGAGGAGGAGATTTTATAAGTGGGCTTTGCATTATTTTTTCAATTTTATTTTATTTGATAATATTTCATGAATCACAAACATGAAGCCCTATGATCGTCAAAGAAACGTAAGTTATATATTCTATATACATTGATTTTATCCCATCCTCTTCATCCACCTATTGGATCAATATTAACTTTGATTCAAAATGTTGTCATGTAAATTTTAAAGCTTTTTGCTTATGTTTAACATAACCAAAAGATGTCATCAATATTTTAGCTTACTATGTATTGTAATATTTGTTATACATCATTTTTTGGGGGCGAAAAAATGGTTCACTTTTAGTGTGCTTTCACCTTGTTATGCATGCCACTTTTCAAGAATCTAGATCCTAAACTTGCAAGAATGAGGCACCTTTTGGGAGCATCATCATTAGTGTGTTCTTTTTTTGACTTTGTGATGCGAGCAATTTAACAATCATCCACAAGAGGAATTAACCAAATCTTGCTATGAGTTATAAAAGGAAATATAAATTCTTAAGACTCTTGCTATATTTTGGTGTTGGAACATATTGTCTAAATAAGGTGATTTTACAAATTTTATTTTTTTCAAAATTTGAAGATTTTAATGGATTTTTTTCACAAAAACTATTTGTATGAATTGCATTAGATTTTTTTGGGGTCACCAAATGGTGAAAAATTGTTTTAAAAATGTTAGTAATCACATATTATGCATCTAGAATGCCTTGTTGTATATATTATGGAATGGTCAAACCTTTACCCAATTATGTTGGGTAAGGTGCCAAACAATGTGCCCAACATAATGGACAAGGGCAAAACTATTCCATGACACTAAGGTTTATGTGGCATATTCAATGATAATTATGAAAAAATGGGGTGATTTGCAACTAGCTTCACAACTAGCTTTTCAAGTTGGAATGACCATTTGCAACTAATTGCAACTGAACATATTTTTATGAGTGTGAATGTTATTAGACAAGTCACATGAGTTGCAATGAATGCAATTCACTGTACATGAAATTGTATACGTATGCAACTCAATTACAATTATGTAAAAACAACTACAATGCAATTGTAATGCAACTAGTTTGCAACCACCATGGTAATGTCATGTTAACGTTACTTTTCATCAATCCATCAAAATTTAACACCTGGCACTATGAGGGTTTTTGGGTGGAATTATTTTTTTGAAATATTGATCTCCACCATCCATTATGATTATTCATTTTATATGGTCTTATATTGTGACATGTGGCACAATCAAAAGTTGTCATGTGGCATGTAGTTGAATAAATATGTGTTGAATAAATATTTATCTAAATGGTTAAGTAGGTTGATACATAGGCATAGGTAGGTAGGTCCAACTTACCTACTTAAATATTTAGGTAAAATTGGGTAGGTAGGTAAAATTAAGTAAGTAAGACATACCTACATATTTAACTACATACATGCTTACTTACTACTTATTTACTTATTTCTTTAAGTAAGTAAGTAGGAAGGTAAAAGGTAGAAGGTAGGTGAGTTAAAAAATAGCCTTGTAAATATTTTTATTTTATTGTATGTTTTTTCAGGGTTAAATATTTTTGAGCTCATCCCAAATTGAAGCATGTATTTTAAAATGAACACAACAAAAAAACGCCTTTTTTGTATAATTTGTGAGATGAAATGCAAAAATAGAATAATCTTTTAGTTACATATTAATTACAAATTGGGTTGCACTTAAAAATAAAATTCTCAAATTTTTCATGTTTATTAAAATTTTGTAAATTGTACAACTAGATAGGTAATTATTTGATAGTTATATATGCAAATTAATTATGAATAATTAATTATTGAAAATAAAAAATTGAATTGATAAGTCTAATTCAAATAATTCATTACTTAGTTATCAAATGATTAATCGTTTGGATTCCCAAAATTAATTATTTGGATGATCTGATAGTTAATTATTGGAATTAATTACACGAATTAGTAATCTGAATTAATTTGTTTAATTTGTTAGTTAGTTATTTCAAATAATTAGTTAATTGATTTTAGATAATCTATTATTAGGTAATTTATTATTTGAAATCAGATAATTAGTCATTTATTATTTAAATTTCAAACTTTAATAATTATCTAAACTAGATAACGAACTAATTATTGGAATTATATTTATTAATTAAAATTAATAGTTAAGTATTCAATCTAATTAATTAGTTGATATAAATTAAGAAAATTACGTACTAATTAATATTTATTACTTAATAAATTATTGAAAAATAATTAAATACGAATTTAGCTAAAAAATGGTGTGAATTAATTAATTAATTGAATGAATAAATGTAATTCATCTAATTATTTAATTAGATGATTTAAATAAATAATATTTGAATTTTATATGTAAAAAATACATGACATGGTTGTATCCCATGGTGAGTTAAAAAATTGAACTTTTGACGAACATTTTGTTATCTAACATTTAAATCCCAAAAGCAATGCATGTTTTTTTTTGTTGACGGTGTGTTCATTTTTTATTGAACTTTTGAAACCCCAAAAATAATGAGCCTTTTTTTTTGTCATGCACTAATAGATTGATGCCCAACATTATCAAAATTAACAAAATCATACAAACAAAATATTCACAAAAATGAAATTCTACAACCATTCCTTGGGAATAATAACCTTTTGAACAAGAAAAAGTTGAAACTCTTTTCACAATGGATTAAGTTTCTTGCATAAAAGAAAAAAATCTTGTAAAAGTTCATATATTTTATAATAAATAATTCTACACAATTATTCTCCATAAAAACTTATCCTATATATGGAAAACTTGTGAATTTCAATTTTTTTTTTCAATATTTTTGTACTTGACATAATAAAATCGATTTATGAGTTTATTTTAATCAATTGAGTTTATTTCTACGCATTTTTTTCATATTGATCCCTATCTAAAACTCAAAACAAATGCATATGTAAAATATTATTTTCCATTTTTTCCCTCTTTGTACAGTGCACACCTTTAAAAAAAAGGCTTTTCTTTCATTTCAAAATATTTCAATTTCATGTCCAAAAGTGAAATGATTGCATGCCATAATCAAATATATGAAAACTTTGAAAAAATTGGCCTTTGAAGGTTGATTTATTTTTCAACCCAACTTTTAAACTTTTAAAGTAAGTACCCAATGGGCATTTATGTGTCCATGAATTACTTTGAACAATATTTTGAACTAGAATTATAAGATAAAATACAATGATCATTTATTTTTATAAGCTAATGTAATGTGATTATTATCTATTATTCATCAACAGTGTCCATGTTTAATAGGACACGTAAATTGTTGTTTAGTTGTACATCTAATGTTTGTTCAATTTGACATTTGTAGTGTAAGAAAGTAAAGAATTTTTTGGTTTGACTTCAACTAAAGTTCAATGTATTATGGTAAATAGGATACATAACAAATGCAAAAGATAGTATAAACGATGTTGCAAAATGACAACTTTTTTTTCACTCTCATAGATAAGTGAAAACTTGTTATCTTGCAAAATGAATATTATGTTTGTCTCCATTTGCTAACTAGACAAAATGTGTTTGATTGTGGAATTCTCAAAAACTTTCATTCATTGACAGCATTCATCATAAACTTCAAGGAAGTAATAAGAGGTCAAAACAATCGTTTGCTTGTTACATGCATGATCACAAAAAAGACTAGTTCAACATGGCAAGTTGGAGCTTAAATAGAACCAAACATCACGATAGTAGACATCAATGTTACTTCCTTTTGTTCCTTAAATTGAAATGATTTCTTTGAATCAACCCCAACATCTTCACCAATGATGATCTTGTATTTTGAATTTCATTGTTCATATAACACATACCTAGGAGAAAATCAAGGTACAAGCTTTTAGTTCCAAATGTTGGATGAGTTATGTGATAGTGATTCCATTGCTTTGTCTTCTTGACGGACATGAGAAAAATTTGCTCCTTTGTTGTGAGATTATTTTAAAGAGGAAAATCCATACCTTCAACATTCTTGGATTTTATGGTGTACATTATAGTCAAATTTATGCATACCTTATTCCCCAATATGA
>Ga0116229_10001540_pt1 | contig 36344 bp, 26 predicted proteins | sample S1TSphgellanicum_3_FD_87313 | JGI IMG/M metagenome (GOLD analysis project Ga0116229, IMG submission 87313) | Host-associated microbial communities from peat moss isolated from Minnesota, USA - S1T2_Fc - Sphagnum magellanicum MG | ecosystem: Host-associated > Plants > Peat moss > Unclassified...
TAATTTAGAACATACTTTTCATCCATTTTTCTTATATGAAAATTTGTTGCACTTTATGTGTAGCTTACCATAAACTCAATGGAGTGCTCCATTACTTCATAATGAAAGTTAAAGAAGTTTTGATTAATTTTTCTCATGTTTATGCCATAAATGTGATTATGATTGCATGTGTGACCACTTGTTTTGCATACTTATCATGCTTTCACCCTTGCAACTAAAATTTAGTCGCAGAGATTAGTTTAAAATACATGTTTTTCTTCCAGTACCAAGGGCCATCACCCAAGCAAACCAAACACACCAATCCTACCACATAATGTAGCTACTACTTGGTGGTTGGTAACACATTCATAATCTTTGTTATTCATTCATCACGAACACAATGAAGTGATGACAACACCATTACGAAATGCCAAAAGGGTCAAACAAACATCACAAGATGGAAACACTTGTTTTGGCTTAAAGTAAAACCATAGGATTTATGATTTTTTTAATGTATAAGAATGTACAATATAAAATAGTGAAAATGTCTAAGGTTAGCACAATCTCAAGGTATAAAACAAGGCTTAAGCAAATTATTTAATTACTTAAGATATAGATATTATTATTATTTTGAAGTAATATGGGACATTAATGTTTAAATGATCATATATTATGACACATCGCCCAATGTAAATATGCCATGTGACATTTTTAAATGAATTTAATACAAAACATTAATATTAGGTTGGTAGGTACTTGAATAGATGCCCACAAATTTAGGTTACATACCTACATACCTACTTAGGTGAAAAGGTAATTAGTTAGGTTCTACCTTCTTAGACTAAATACCTATTTATATATGTAGGTACATAAGTAGGTAGCTACATAAATCAACTTAGGTGGGTAGGTCAAACTAGGTACATACTTAGTTTAATAGGTAAATAAGCAAGTTGGGGATGTAGGTAGTTTATAATTGTACATATTTTTTCTTTTCATTTTGGGTTAAACCTTTTGATTAGTTCATCCCATTTGCTTTTTAATGTGAAATTGCATGACCACATCCCTTGTTTATATAGTGTTCAAAATAGGAATGAACAACAAACAATGTGGGATCGATAAGTTTTCAAATTGCAATTTCCTCACAAACTAAGTTGTAACTCCAAAACTTTCCATATGGCTTTTATTTTTAGTTTTTAGATTTCTAAACATTTCAAGTACATGCCTAATTAAATAATTACATAATCATTTAATCAATAATGAATAAATTTAACATATATTTAAAATACAAACTATACACTACAAGTATTACATATTTAAATAACTAATAAATTTTTAATATATAACTAACTAGCTATCTAGTTATTCATAAGTTTTCAAAACCTAACTCATAGATAAATAAATAACAAAAATTTAAAATGTTTCCTAATTTTACAAAATATGGTCTAATTATAATAATATAATAAATGTAAAAATAATTTAATTACAAGAAAAAATATAAATATTTATTTTCAAATGATAAATAATGAACTAATTTTTTTATTATAAAATCAATCCCTATGAAAATAATTTATTTTAAAATTGATATATAATTAATTATAAAATTAATATTTAATTATATTTAATATTGTAAAAATTGATATTTTTCAAATCAATTTTTAATTTCTATTGATAATTATTAATAATAAATAAAATAATCTGTTGAACATACATTATTTTTCTAATTAATATAAAAATATTTTTAAAATATTTATCATAGATAAGTAATTACAGAATTAAAAAGATTAAAAAATAATAATAATTCCTTCAATTACAATCATCACAATGCTTATTTTAACTACATTAAAATTTTTCAAAAAAAAATATTCAGATTTAAACCTATAAATTATAAATTGTGAATAATTTTGACTATTTATTTATTCAAGAATTATTGGAAAAAAATTGTAGATTTTGAATTTTACAATTTATTTATATATCAATTCCAATGATGATTTGAAACCATGTAAAGTCTAATAATTATTTAATCTACATGAATACAAAAAATTCCAAACAAATTTAGATTAATTTTGATCATTCTTATGTGACTTAGTTAAAACCTCAAGATTAATTACAAATGTTTAATTAATTATTTTTCACCTTCAAATGTTGATATGATTGACTCATATTTTTATATGTCATTCTTAAATTTATATTACATCACACTATATAAATTACATGAAAAATATTTAATCTTGAGTGAAGTTAAAAATTGACAAGTGTGTTATTCAAGAGTGGTTACACTTCTAGTGGCCCATTATATTGCAAACTTACCCGCATGCATGAAGGTTAAAAATATTTTACATTTTATATATTTTTTGAATGAGGGGTCGTTGAGAAGCATGGTAAGAATGACATTGAGTGTTGGTCATTGGCAAAGGCCCAAAAAAATTTGCTTTTCAAGCATCAAAAGTCATAAAAAATAAATATCATAGTTGTTAGAAATGTTAATGTTTTAGTAAGTGAAAATTAAATTTCATATCTAGAATTAACAGAAGTGAAAATAGATAATTTCATGATCAATCTAGATATAATCATAGACTACCAATGTCTATGAACTAATTATTTTTTAAAAAAATATTTAATTAAAAAATATATTAATATTTTGACGTTATGTCAATGGATTGTCATTAGTATTGTGAAGCAGGATGAAGCCAAAGTTTTTTTTTTTTTTTTTAAATACTAAAATTTGAGTAGGATTTTGGACTCTTTTATCCTGCTACAAAAAAAAGGAAAAGAAAAAAAAGAATTGAAGCTTTGGCAGGAGTTGGGTTTTCTTTTTCCCCTATGCAAAAAAGAAAAAATTGAAATAGTAAAAGAAAAAAGAACTAGAACTTTTGTAAGATTTTGGGTTCCTTTTTCATTACCCCCAAAAAAAAAAAAAAAAAAACAAAAAAAAAAAAAAAAAAACACCCAGAAAATATAAATATAAATCAACAAATAAACAACAACTGTCATGGATGAAAAAGTCCCTTCCAGTCAGCAAACGCGGGAAGCAACCCCATTGGTCGACCTTTCCCGCGCTTTGAAAAGCACCCGATGCGCGCTCTTCGCTTTTCACGTTCCTTGCCGCTCTTCGTCGTCGCCGATCGAGAATTTTGGTGGTAACGGAAATGCAAATTGTGACGATTTCTTGACTCTATGTCGTGATCAGAGCCTGTATTGCTCGATAGCTTCATCACCCATTTCGCATTATTCAAAGAAGAATTCGCTCTTTCTTTGTGTTGTCGTCCGTCTTCTTTTGTTCTGTATGCCTCTGCTTCCGCTGCTCTTCTTCTGCTCGCAACAAGACGATGTCTGACATTCACAGACGAGTTGTGAGGCGCGCATTGCTGCAAACAGGCCATCTGGGTGTCGACCCAGTGAAAGCGAGACGCGGATTACTAAGCTTCAGGAGTCGTCGGAAAAGGGGGAATACGAAAGCAGCTTCTGGAGGAGGAGAGGAAGAAGACTTGCCGGGTCCCTCAGCAGCTCCTTCTTCGAAGCGGAAGCGAATATCGGATCTCGGAGTCGAGGAGACGATCGATGATGGTAGCAGGTCGCCAGTGAAGAGGTCTTCTGCCCCTTCAAAGCTCCCTCCCAAGTAAGCCATTTCCCCCTCTGTTTTCGTCTTCTTTCCCAGCTTTGTGACACACCTATTTTGTCTCTCCTCACTGTGGATTGCAAACTTTAGACTTGAGGTGAAGAACTGAGGCAGAGAATGAACAAGAGAACTCTGCAGATTTGCAGTCTTGAAGGCTTTCTATGAGGGATTGGAAGCTGCAGTGAGTTTGCTTGCAATCCGCTGTCAACGCTGCACTTTCGAGTCTGTTTGTTCCACAGTCGAGGCAACCACACAAAGGTACGTACTAGATCCCTGATTTCAAGCATTGCCGGTTCTGCAAGTCTTTCGTTTCCATTGGACTTCGACCCAACAAGCACATCTGAAGTCCTTCATTCTCTTTTGGGTTGTTCTCCCAGACGGTTTCTTCACCGGCATTTGGCTCAGATCAAGCACATTCTACCAGAAGCAGTGCAACTGGAGTATGTCAGGTGCTGGGATTCAGACTTGCAAAGAAGCAAATGGGATCTGTCCATATCTCTATTGCCAATGCCTTCTCCTGCTGAGAAGGAGGAGGAAGAGAGTGAGCTCCAGAGCTCCGAGTTGATCAGCTCTGTTAGGAAACAACCCAAGATCAGCTCCGTGGAACGAAGGAAAGCGTTCCATAGAAGACTGCTGGAATTTGCAAACACGCATCCTGAGGTAACACAGATGCACCTTAGAAGAGAGAGAGAGAGAGGGTTTAGGGTTTAGGGAGAGCTTGTTGATGTACTTATGCATGGAAACCAAGTGAGGAGCAAGGAAGAGTGCAGCTGTAGCTAATGGAGCTTTTTTTGGGGTTGTGTTTTGAGCAGCAAGACGATGTACCAGAAGATCCACTACCTGAACGATTGTTCAAGGCTGGAGGTGCAGCTGCGACAGGGAGTAGTTCTGGGAACTCCAAGGTTTTTGAGTTCTCTCAAGGATCCACGAGCCAGCCAGGTTCAATGCCTGAAAAAGATGTCAGATGCCACCAGCGCCATGCTGAAGACAATGCAGTGGACTTTGAGATGTCTCCTGCAACTACATGTATTCCTCTAGAGATCAACACTGCTCCTCATAGACATGCCCTAATTCCTCCCAAGTCTGAAATCTCAGTCAAAACCACAGGTCACTTTGCACATTCCTTTCGACCACAGTTCTCCTCAAAAGCTCTGGATTTGGCAAGCTTCGTAGGGTTGATCTCTAGCAGCAATTCTCAGAACTGTGATATAGTTTCTAGAGACCCAGCCAAGCTCTCGCACTTTTCTCAGTCCTTCAAACCTCACTTTTCTTCCAGGTCTGTTATGGAGGAGGCACATGCAGTTCAGAGTGGCAATACTGTAGATCAGAATGTCAGCAATGCCAGCCAGAATGCCTCTTCTTCCCTTCTGAGCACACCCATGAAGCCATCTGTGGAGGAATCTCATGCACACAGGTCTGGTATGGTCAACAATTTCTCCCCCTGCACACCACTGTGTCCCCAGCCCATTGCCATGAGTACTGATCCCTCCAAGACCCTCTTGTCCTCAGCTAATTCTTCTCCTTACCATTGTCCTAATGCTGTTGCCACCCCTGTAAAGAAGACTGCTACAATGAGATCCCTCACTTTCAAAACGCCTGTGAAGATACCCAGCAAATCCCCTCTTTCAACTCGAGGGCTTTCGGATTCTAAGAGCAATTCAAGCATCACTGATGATTATGATGCTCACAAACAGCATGAAGTTCCTTGCAATTCAAGCATCACTGGTGATGCTGCTGCTCAAGAACAGGAGATTCCTCTCTCTTCTGAGATGGAGTCGGTTTCAGATGCAGACATGAACATGATACAGTGTCTACCAGCTGAACTTGTGCACTTGGTATGTGAAGAAGCTCTCTCTCTCTCACTTAGTCTCTCTGCAAGTAAAATTACTGCAGAGAAAACTCTAGATAAATTTCACTTGTACCATTAACCATGCTGCATGGCACATGAAGGAAACTAGGATCTAGATGTAGATCCTGTCCTGAAGGTGAATGTATTGGTGTCAGGTTATGGAGGAAGAGAAAAAGGCATCAGAAGAGCGAAGTAATGGAACTTTGAAGCAGAGGCGGCAACAACTCATGCTATCAGGTCTTCCACAACTGTTCAACCAGCTTCGCCTCATCTTCCAATCCTGCAACCGCACTGTCATTCCTCACAATGAACTCATCTCCAAAGTCTTATCCTCCAATCCTGAGACAACAGATCAAGGTACATGCTCACTTTGCCAGATAAGCGGATACCCACTTTGCTAGATCAAGGTATCTGCTTTGCTAGATCTTCCCAGCAGCCACTAGTGCAGAAGACAAGAAACTTTTCTCAAAATTTTCAGGTAAAAAACCAGGAAAATAAACAACAGACAACATATAGAACAGGTGTCTCTTGCAGCAGGTGCTCAGAAGTTGACTGGTGCTAACCTATCAAAAGGACTTTGTGGGTTGGAGCAGGAGAAGTAGAGGAACGATTAAAGCTCTTGCTAGAAGCAGCCCCTGAGTGGATCACTGTCAAGCCCTCCCTTGCTGGAGATAATCTGTACAGGTAGTTTTCCCCCTTTCCTTTGGAGTTGTATACAACTGGATCATGCATGTCCTTGCAACTTCAAAGCTTGAAGATGACATGTTTGTGCAGATTACATTTTTCAGAGTCAAAAATGCAATTTTGGAGCAAAACTATAAGAGAAAAGCATGCCTGTGTTGAAAGCATTTTGAATATGTGAATGATCATCTCACTAGCCATCTGTTTTGTATAGAGAACTGATTTATCTCTTTGTCAACCTGGTTACTAAGATCTGCAGATTCTTATGTGCAAATGCAGAATTAGTAAGAGCGTGGATGTGGTAGTTGTTCACAAGAGGCTGTGTTCCACACAATAACATCAGGTCCATTCTCCAGCAACAAGCTCCAGAAGAGAAGCATTATCATCACCCATCACAAGCTCCATAACAGAAGTACCCGTGCATTATCAGCACCCGTCATCCAGCAACAAGCTTCAAAAGAGAAGTATTAGAAATCTCTGTTTAGTATGTGGGAGTCCGTGAGGACCTACCTTAATCTTGATCCTGGAGCTTGCAATGTTCCTGAAACTTAAGATCTGTGCTATGAAAAGCATTGCACAAATACTGGACGACTTGAGATCATGTACATCTTGTGAAGGCAATTTAGAGTAGGAGAAAATACAAGATAGGTAGAACATATAAACACATAAAATTTCTCAGTTTTTTTCATTAAACAAGGTTCTCATCACATGATGGCTCTGTTACTTATGGCAAGTTCAGCAAGTTCAAATCAGCAGCAGTAAAAATAGGAAATGTGAATAAAATGATACATAAATTCCAAAAAACAAACCCAAATTGACCAAATGAAATTAACATTGTGCACGACACGAACTTCAAATAGGGGACTAAATGAAATGCACATTGTTCTTCAGATAAAGCCAACACCAACTTTATTACAATCATTTATCTACACTCCTTAATTTAAGACTATTATCTACTTGGCACAAAAGAATGCATGTTACGAACATGCAAAATTATTGTGAATTGTTTGAAATACTGATCACCTCATCACGACCAGTCAGTACACTTATCCAAAATAATACCAACCTGGTAAGGTCCTTTTAACCACCAGTGTAAATCCCAGATGCACTCATTTACCAGTCCTACACTTAAATTTGTACCTTTGATTGTCTTCTGTTACTTCACAAAGTTAGGAAGACTATTTGCTGTTGCAATATCTAACCAGCTACGTTTTTTGATATACACAGTGCCAGCAGAAAGAATTTTAACTTGACATGTAAAAGGAAAATCTCGGCCAGCTTCATTGGCGTCATGAGAGCGACTGGCCCGGCTAGTAGTATCAATCTGTGGCCTCCCCTCTCCTGAAAATGAGTAAACTCCAGGCTCATTAGTAACACTCAAGATAGGCAATTCCTGTTCCAGATCTTGAGCTCCTCGGAACTCCACCTTCACAAGAATAAATACCACAAAAAACACAGGTCAACAATACTACTACATCACAGTAACCGAGCTTTTCTTTAAACTGGAAAAAAAACTCTTTACTTCCAAATCCTCATTTCTCTGAAAATTCCACCCAGAATCCCATAGTTTGTGGACCCTACAAAAATCCAGGATTCCTGTCATTGAGACAAACTCCACCTGCATCTGGCTACTGGCTTAGTCAAAGTCCAATGTGAGATAAAAGGGGTAATAATCTGTATTTCCAGCGACTGCAGTACAAGCAACCAGATACAAAACTTTGCAGATAAACATTCCAAAATCTTCACTTACAAAGGTTCTATTATGGAATCATCTTCAGCAAAGAGGCATTAAGAAGGAAGGGTCTGTTGAGCTCAAACCTGTCCGGAGATCTGTTCTGAGAAGTATAATGTTACAGCTCCTTTGCTAGCATCAATTTCAACCTGGAAGATGTAAAACATTCTTTAGCACATCAGCAGCTGGATTGGTATCCTGCCATATATTCCAATCACCAACAGTTTACACTAGATCCATGAGAACTTCTGCAACTGAATTGGAACAGTAATATACTGGGATCAGTGAATTTTACCTCTCCTGCATGCTCATGCACTTGCAACTCCACCGAGCCTCCACCAGTCACAATTTTTGCGTTTCTGCAGTCACACTGAAAACAGTTCAGTAACAAGCATGCATCCATGTTTGCAACACACAATAACACAGACTTAACAACATTAGCAACATCCTTTCACATGATTGCAAGAGAGAGTGATTATAATATGCACATCTTGAATCAACCTCAGGTTACTCAGTTTACAACCACCAATTTCGAGTGCTTTATTGGGGTTCTGGGTCATGGAAGTATTTAGGTCCTTGGACAAGTGATAAGAAGGAAGCTTTGAAATAAGAACATGACACCCACCCATCAAGCCCTTTGATGTTCACACTCCCACCTTCTGTCAACACCTGCCAGCATTGGAATTATGTCAACTTGGCAATCTTGTACAAAGAACAGAAAATGGTTCCAGTGGAAAGAACTCACACAAAAAACAAGCCAGAAATATACAAAGGTGCCTATCTAGCAGCTATCACTCTGACCAACCTACCTACCTATCTCAGACCTGCTGAATTCTCAGGAATGAACTGAGGAATTCCCATATATGAAACTTAAGAAGCATTTGCACTTGCAGCTGAGCTCCACAAAGCTGATAGATAAATTGAGATATCTGCATAGCTGAAGATATAATGAAAAACTTACAAGCACATTGTTTTGAGCTTGAATATGTTTTGCCTGAACAGACCCACCACAAGATTCCAGTCTTACATCTGCACACATCACACAAGAAGTTTTCAATGCAAAGTCAAGGACAATACAGTTGTGCAATCAAAGACATGTAATTTGTGGATTTGGTTTTCTTGGTTCTGTGATATAGAAAAGCAGGAGCTGACTTGATGTGCATTGACAACCACATGCACAACAACCACCCTCTTACGTTGCAGGTGGCAATCTGTTGCATGTACATAAACTGGTTGACAACAACATGGGTCACATAGTTTTCAAACCATTTCCATAGAGTGATCCAAGAACAATTTCGCCTCCTCCAGTATTGATATCTAAGCTTATGCCCACCAACTGTTTGATTGACACTCTGCCCCCCACTGTTTTAATTGACGAATCTGCTGAAACCTAGCACAAAACCCCACAACAAATATTTTAAATCAAAACATTGGAATGGAAGTAGAGGAACCTGGACAAAATACACCAACTACCCCAAAATGGCCCCTGCTGGGACCCTGAACTCTAGAACCTGAAGCTTACTACTTTAGTCTTACGACAACATCGAAGCACACAAAGTCTAAATGTCTGAAGGCACATCCAACATAGCGCAAGCAAAAGAAAGGTATTACCGTTCCAGCTGTGAAAGAACCTCCACTGGAAGCAATGGTTGCAGTACTCCCTTTTATGTCTCCTTTATGCATTTATCATTCAGTGCTGAAGAGAAGTTAATATAAATATTACATTCAGATACATGGATCCAGCAAAAATTGTCGAAGTTACAGCAGATGATCCATTGTGAAAACCAGCTGGACAACAGCTGTTTTTCTAAACCATTCGACAGGTTCTAGCCCCTGTAGACAAACATGATGTTTAAGTAGCTGACAATACAGTTTTATGCAGTTGAAGAGGACATACCAATCTTAATGGGTCCTCCTGAGGTCTTCACATTCAAGCTTCCTTCTCTCTACAAATATGTTGACAACACCCAACACTTGTTAATTTTCAAAAAGAGCAAGCTACAGCAAGGATGCATTCTCAGTTCAAAGATGCATCCCCAAAGGTGCAAGCTTGTGTAGCCACCCTTCCAACCCCATTTGGATTTGCCCATAATAAGCAGCAACTAGGCAAACAAAAATGCGGAGAAAAAATACAAGAGAAACTTGACTCAAGAACAGGCAGTTGAGTGAAGTATGCAAACCAGGCTCTGAATGTGGACTGGGCATGTGCCTGCTTCCACAGCTAAGCTACACCACCGTGCAGGCATAGCTGCCTTCACTGCCCTAAGACCTCTGTATTCAGCATCTGTAAATCCTGCAAGCTTGTGAAGCCCTTCCAAGCCCATTTGGTCCATAGTCATGTAAGATGAAGGTCCACATTTTACATGGTAAAAACATATTCTTTGGTGAAATTATGCATCCACAACTGAACATTTACAACTGGCTGAGTAACTCATAAGAAACCACGAGATGGCCATAATGGGTATGTCTGTGCATATGGCCTACAACTGGTATTCAAATATGTATGGGTCTACAACTGCTTTCAAAAGATGTGTATCACCAGGTCACCACAATGATCTAAGAGTCATTGTCAGGTGAAGTACTCACAGACATGATTCTCTGGTCTGGAGATAGTAAGGAAAGACCAGTCTCCATCCCCATGATGATGCCAAACATCCCATTGTGCCTGAAACCATTGGAAAAAAACAAATGCATCACTCCAGAAGAAACCATCTAAAGTTCTTCAACTTGGAGAAAAAACGGATCTAAAAGCTCTCTTGCAATTTGACAATCATACTGAACTTTCCAAAGGTTGCTAGGTTATTGCATGCAAACAATGAGAGTTACTATACATTTGATAAAAAAGGAAATCAAATAGACACAAATGTTAAAAAAGAGGAGCTGATGGTGGTGTAGATGGGGAAAAGGATAGAAGAAACAATAGCAAAAGTGAAAGCTGAACTCTCTCTCACCTCAAGACTGATTTCTTCAAGGTTGTCCCCAACAGTGACATCAATATCCACATCCATGCCAAGCAAATCTATCTAAAACCAGAGAACAAAATATTATGCCACCTGCAGCACCCTTGCACCTGTTTATATGAAAATCTTGGACTTCTTCAAACCCCTACTAAATATACCACAACCTTCACACCCCCATGCTTGAAATACCCACCAATTCCAACACAAGGATTGAACTTGCACACTTCAAACTTAATGCAGAAAATACTCAAAACAGGAAAAACCAAAGTGACTGAAACTACAAAGCTTTTCAGACAATTCAAATTGTTTTCCAACAAATTTAAGGATTATGTTATGACTAGAATTTCACTGATTGGAAATCAGAGCTTGGAGCTTTGCCCATGCTATGGTAGCCCTATGTTCCACATGGAATTGCATTGCATTGCTCAAGCAGAAAGTCCATTTGGGCTTAGAAAAAAAATCACCTTCAAGAGAGCTCCCACATTGACAGCCATGACTTTGTGGGTGGATATCCCTGCCACCAGCACTGTCTTAGTGTTGATGTCAGTGCTGAAGCATTGTCCCCTTATTTCCCTTCCTAGATTCTTCAGGTTTACTGGTGGTCTGAGATGACACAGTGATCCTTGCAAACATCCCCCCAAGAAGAACTTGAGAGTGTCAAGTTCATATAATGCAATACATGGAATTGCAAACCACTGACAGTTTAGTATCTTTTTGAGAAGAGTCAAATCTTTACAACAGATTTTGAGCGCCGGAGCCTTACCAAAAAGAAGATCTTTCTCTTGATCTAAACCAACCCTAAATCTCTTTACAAAACCCTAAACCGCATTGAAAAGAATGAGGATTCTCTTCCAAATATTGTGAAGGACTGACTCTCCTTAACAACAGATTTTGAACTTCAATGCATCAACGAGATCTTACTCTTGATCTAAATCAACCCTAATCTCTTTACCAAAACCTAAACCATTAACCACAATAAAAAGAATGAGAATTCTCTTCCAAATATTGTGAAGCAATGACTCTCCTTAACAACACATATTCTGAGCTCAGAGAACTTACTCTCGATCTAGAACAACCCTAAACCCTCTTTTACTAAACCCTAAACCACGATGAAAAGAATGAGAATTCTCCGCCAAATTGTGAAGGACTGACTATTCTTAAAAACCGATATTTTGAGATTCAGAGCATCAACAAGATCTTCCTCTTGACCTAAACCAATCCTAATCTCTTCACAAAACCCTAAACCCTACACCATGACGAATAGAATCAGAATTCTCTGTGGCGAATTATGAGGGACTGAGCCCTTGGGAGAATTGAAAGTGCTTGAACCATTTTGTTACCTTGAGTTCTTTGATCGCTGAAAAGGGTGGTTTTTTTGGGTGCAGAGATAATATCATCAGATGAGGGAAATCCTCCTCTCCTCCTCACCCATTGCAACAAAACCAGGGACAACGGATTTCCACGCTGCTTCTTCAGTAGCGTACATGCAGCAACAGCATGCTTCACTGGCGATGCATATGCACATGAAAAACTGGCAAACCTTCTTGCTGCTGCTGCTGCTGCCACCATTGTCATCACCATCGCTACAAGCTCCGACATTCAATCTCCCCTTCGGACCTGCCCCGTTGTTTGGACTGAGGAAACAAACAACCTCCTGTTTCCTGGGCTCTTGAAACCCTAACCCTAAGGTATAAGTGGCCTGCTTGCAACGTCTGGGAACCTTCTTGGAGCATGCCTAGCGAGGACAGCAGCAAAATGGCCTTTCCCATATATTTTGAATGAGTGTAATAAATATGATTTGACTGGTCCTCAATGTTTCTGATTGGCCCATCATAATGGTCAAGGTGGTTTGCTATTAGTAGCCAAACCCGGCCCCCCCCCCCACCGCCCACCTATTTGCTGTCCCAGTTTCAGTTCTATGGGTGGGGTTGCAAGGTTGCAAAAAAAAAGTAAATAACTGAACTTGGATGTGAAAAATAATTTTGCAGTGTCCCATACTGAGTACCACTAGAGATGCTCTTAGCAACGCCCTGCAATTGCGAACAACATTCAACGGAAAGATTGTTCTCGATTGCGGTGCAAGTTTGGTCAACAGCTAGGGACGCAGTTGACACCGTGCAGCTTACTGCCTGAATTGATGCATTCGGCTAATCAGAAAGTGGTAGCTTTGTACTTAGTTTCTTGCCTAGACAACAGGAATGTTTTACTCAAACCAACTAGGTAATAGTCCTCAAATGGATCTCTCTGGTCCGGGTATTGACGTTAAATTAAAAGAAAGAAAGAAAGATTGGCCAACCATGCTACTTGGCCCAGGTGATAAGATTTAAATTGTCTATCATTTTATTGAGTTCACTTTTTTCAGGTTTATGGGTGCGAATAGAGAGGAGTTAACATTTCACCTTGGATGTGCTAAATATTGCTAGAGTGTGCTCAAATAGGGTTTGTCCATGGATATACGCTTACAACATCTACACCCACAGCAATAAAACAAGGGGTGTGTCACACTGTGGCCTTGCCATTTACCTTAAAATGTATCTTAAGGCAAAAAAAAAATTATGGAAACTCAAGTATTTCACCATGCAAAAAATATAATCTTCAAAAAATCCTCGAAAATAAACCAAAATCCTTCAAGCTATTATAACTCTATAACTAATCTCAAGTTTCAACACAAGCCCAAAATATCATCTTTCAAAAATCCTCATATAAAAATAGACATATTACCTAGGGGCCAAAACCCATTAATCTACTATACTCTACAGTGAATCTCAACTCAATATCCTTGCCTTGGTAGGCAAGGCCAACAAATTGTACCTTCTATTTTGGATGAAGTATAGCATTCAAATAGGGTAAAACTCAGTTTCAGCTATAAAATATGCGCATGATAAATTGCCATTTAAATAAAAGGGTTTGTAAAAAAGAACTGATTGTTTCTTATTGGCCTCAGTGGTGACATTTAAGATAGTTTCTCACATTTATTATATTGTCCAGTTTTTCATGCTTAAGAGCAGCTCCAATAATTGTAAGAAAATTGCTTGTACACCATAATTTGGATGAAGTCAACATCACTTGAAGGTGTGAAAATGGGTTCAATTCTTGTGTATTTGTGTAGGATACTATGTGTCAAAATACCTTGAAAAATAAACTAATTATTTTTGGTTCATTAGCTGTTGCGATTGGGTGGTCATTGATTGATCAGTCACAATGGTTGGTTCATGTGTGACATTTGTATGTTTTTTTTTTGGTGTATATTATATCATATTTATTATTTATTAGTGGCGGAGGGCTAAACATTTAACACTAAATTTGGATGTAATAATTAGTGATACTAACCCACATATAATAATACATTACTAGATCTACTTTAAAGGTGGGGATGGAAGAATAATTAACACTCTATGTTGGATGTGGTGGATAGTCTTAGAAACACATTTACACGGTGCGGGTGAAGACATTATTAATATTAACATGGCTTGTACCCTACATTTTGGATGAAGCATATCAATCAAATAATGTGAAACTTAATTTGGGTTTATAAACATATTCTAAATCCCATGTGTTTCAAGTGGTATAAAAGGAAATGATTATTTTTTACTAGACAACAATTTTCACAAGGCTTGTGATAGGCTAAATTTTGAAAGAACTCATCACTTTCTTCCTTACAATATAATATGTAGTTGGAAATAGAGATTACATTGAAACAACAAAAATTCTCAAGATTCCAAAATGAGAATGTCAAATTTTTTTTATTTTGTTAAATTTGGAATCTTTTAATTTTGCAAGTTTATAATTTTCACAAACAAACTCTAATTGAAATTATTTGAAGGGAAAAGTCGTAACCTTTGAAGAAACATTTTGTCCATTGTATTGCATGTTTTAAACAAAAATCATTTGACCCCATTTCTTGGGTTTTAATAATTGTGAATTAAACTACCAATTTGACTTTTGGCCATAACTTGTGTTTCAAATTTTCAAATGAAAAATATGAACTCATTTTCAATATCAATGCTTCAAATCCTTTTGAATGTTTTAAAAGTAACTCAATTTGAACAAGGTTTTTAATTTGCATTTTTGTTCAAAAAATTCAAGACACTCACAAAACTCCAACTCATAGAATGAAATTCCTTTTTAAATTGTAAGGATTCACTTGCTTGCAATTTTTCACATTTGTGTGAATATGTTTGAGTTTTAGCACATTTTGTTAACCCACTTTCCTTCTCATACCATAACTTTGGTAGCAAGCCCACAATTAAAGTTGTGACATAACAAAAGTTGGTAATAATTGACTTTGGTAAAAACTTTAATTCAAGATTTTTTTTATAAATTATAAATTTAAATTTTAGGTTAATGTTGAAGAGGTTGCAAGGTTTGGGCAAATGATTATTGGGAACATAAATAACCCATTTAACTAGTGAAAACAAAAAGATTTCAAGGTTTGAATTAGTGATTTCAAAGGAAATATTTTGCCAATGCAACTTGTTAATTAAGAGGTTTTAGGGATTGGAAAAATGTTTTTAAGGGCCATAGTTATCCAATGTAGCAAAAACTTTGAATTCATTAGGTCAAATTGCATGTCCAAAGAATAAATTGCATGATACAAAATAAACTTGAATGAAAATTAACAATAATTTATGTTTTTGTGTGCATTGCATCAGGGATTTGAAAAGTTTGAAATTTGAAAAGTTTGAAATTAGACATACGTTTCCATTTACATTTATTCAATTTTACATGACAATTTATTATTATTATCTTAATTATTTAAATTGCAAATAAATTCCTTACTTCAAATTATGACATTTTTTTTTAAAAAAAGTTTGTCAACAAGTGGCAATTTTATTACTTGCATGTATATATATGCTTTTATTATTTTCTTGCCATGTCAATGTGATGATCTTTAATCACGTTTTTAACATAACTAATTTTAATCACAATTATAAGGTCTATCAAAAGTGAGATTTGAACCTTCATCTTGATGGCCATAAGCAAAGTCTTTATCCATCCAAGCACCATTCATATGGTGGCAAATCTTGTAATCACATAAATATAACCACATGTATGTTTAAAATTTTGTGCATTGAAATGTTATATAATTATTTAAGTTCATGCAATGAACTTATTTTATAATGTAAGTGCAAGTAATATGATGGTTAACTATTAAGTAGGTAGGTAGTAGGCAGTGGTTAATAAATAGTACTTACCTACATATTTATTTATGATTTGTCTACTTATCTATAAAATACCTACCTATCTTTATTTCATTATTTAATTTAATTATTTTCATTTTCATGATTACATTGGATTTTTTTTTAATTCAAAAACCTAAAAATTTATAAAATGTTGATTATAATTTGAATATTCATTTCAAAAACTCAAATATAATTTTAAAATATTTATATGGGTTATAAATTTTTAAATAATTAAGTAAATTAATCTAATTTTTATTTAATTTTTTAAATCACTAATAAATCATTATATAATTTTTTGATTGAATGAATTAATAATTAAATTTCATAATGAAATAAATTTTACATGTGAAAATTTTTAATCAATTTCACATATATATAATCTCATAAATTACATTTGATTTATTATCAGTTCAATTTAAGGACTTGGCTCCAAGTTCCAACTATAATTATTTTTTCTTCATTTGACATTTATTTCTTGTGACTTTGTATTTTTTGTTTCATTATTCATTCCTTCCTTGTGAACTTGTATTCTTCTTTTCATTATTCTTTTTTTCCTTGTGAGCTTGTTTTTTTTTCAATTCCCATTCCCTCTTCATGATTTTTTTTTCTTCCTTTCCCATTATTAATGAGTTTCACCATGAAGATCAAAAATCAACTCATTTTTTGAAGTTTACTAATTTGGAAAAGTTCATGTTATAAAACATGTGAAACTCTTGAAGATAATCACAACTTTGTTCTAAAGTTTCCTTGTCAAAAATGTTTGTATCAACAATTTAAAAAATTAGACCCAACCTAAAACGAACAAAATTTAGTTCATTAAGATATTGGTTAAATTCAAAACAATGGCTCATCCATTTTATTAAAAAAATTAAACCTATATTTGATAGTTCTTTTAAAAATCCTTAATTTAACCAACATTAGTGTGAAGGGGTGAAAATGTAGTCCCCAAACATTACTGTCCTTAAGAAGGCAATGCCGAGGGAACAAGTTCAACTTCTCCTTACTTCTAATAAGAACTACTATCACGTACTAACTTTATTACAACTATTCAAATAATAAAAAATAATTAATGAAGAAAAAAAAGGAGGAAGATAAGGTTTGTCACTTAAAGACAAACCACCATCCTAACTGGAAGCCACTTCGGTAGTGTAAAAAGGAAGTATATAGAAATAAAACAAGCAAACAAGATAAAAGGGACTAGCAAATAATTACCTTTCGAACCTCTATAGTATTTTCAATGCATCAAAAAGGTGTCCAATGGGTCTACAAGTTTTCCACAACTATTGTCTAACCTTCATAGTGCCTATAGACCCCCTAGTGGCGTTATCTATCATTTATAGCCATTGCACATCCTTTGGGATTACTGTTTACTATCTGCAGTAGTTTCATTTACCTTGCTAACTTTTCAACCTTCAAGTCTAATCCCTTCCTACTAGCATTAATTGGTTGTTATTTTCCTATGGCAACAGTAAACTTCCTATTCTAGAGGCTAAAACCAAGCATACATGCTTACTACTATTGTAGAAAAAACACATAATTACTATACAAAATGTAACAAAACCTTATGCAAACTTAGAATATATTACCTCCTTCAAATCCTAATCGAATAGACTCACACAAAACACATTAAGATCCTTCAACCTTTTTACATTGAAATAACACAAGTACAATATAATTCCAAGCTCCTCTCCCTTCTCTAGTATTACACATACAACACCTCTCCAAGAGAGAATTTTCATCACCCAAAACTACAAAAAGATCAAATGGCATAAAATTCCCCCCAAGTCTTCCTCTTATCCTCCTTTTGAGTGAAAACACATTAGAGTGGTTAAATTTTAGTGGATTAGAATCCCTTTTCAAAGTCCTTTTTAAGTGTAGTTGAAAATTAACTTAAAATATGAATAATTAGATTATATTGAAAGTAACATTTTTTTCCATTTCCAATTTCAAATAATGATGCTATAAGACATATTAAAAATATGATAATAATTTTAATAATTTTTTAAATGCTTAAAAAATATTTTTAAATAATTATAATTTTTGAAATTTTGAAATGTCCATAACATAATAAATTAAAATCACATTCCATTCATTCAATGGATTTTTTATTTCTTATACATTATTCATCCAATATCCCAAAGTTTCACACACATAAGATTAACACATTATAAGATAATTTAAATCCATATCCATGAATTTATGTAGAGTGTGACAAAATTTGTTGCCAAGATTCAAAAATCCATTTCTCATTGAATCTTCAAGTCTTACTCATGTTCCTATGCGATCTATTAGTATGTAAGAATTTTTACAATGACCCAATTGCAAGGGTGGTGTTCTACTAATTAAATTATATCACTTACACCTGAGCTGAATGAAGCATGCATGAACAAATTGGAGCCATAACAAATGGGAAGCTATGCAGCTCAATTCTAGCATAATGATTTTAATGTAACTAACTCGGTAAAAGAACATGATTTAATAATTGGATTTTGATTTTTGATTTTTTTTGTGTTTTTATAATGCCAACTTCACTAACATTATATGTGAATCCTTTTTTTGTTATTTCAATGAAAATATTAATGTTTTATATTTAAGTTTTAAAGATATGCAAGAGAAACTCCAAGTGCGACACCTAAAAATAAACTACATAATGTGCTTTCACCCTTTTCCACAAAATCACACAAGGCTTACATTGACCCATGAAAATAGGTCCTTATCCTAATCCTTCTTAGAAATCTCCTAGGTGATTGTGTGGATTACAACCAATCACTCATCAACATGAACTAATTAATCCCATTAGTTTCATCCCTTCAATAAAATATACTAAACCTACCACTAGTAATTTACTAGTTATTAGAATGCCTATATGGCACTAACTAGTCTAAGGATGTTTACCCCTTAATAATTAGTTTAGACAAGAAATGCACCTAAATGACTAAAAAACATAAGGACTCAAAGAAATTCTTTTGTAAAAATTAATTGTACTTTGAAATGGGACATAAAGTTTTTTCCAGTTGCAACTACAAATGGTGCAAAGCATAAAGAATAATAAATAAAATTTTAATGTGTTACAACAATCCAAAAATGGTTTATTGCAACTTTAGTAAGTCCTTGGTTGCAAGTTCAAAAAATTGACCTAACAATTAACCCCACTTCATGTTCCTCCATGTTTGGTTATTAGTATTGACTCACTTACTAAGCTATTAGTAACCGATATCTAACATTTTTAGTACATAATATATATATATATATCATGGTTAAAACATGCATTATATTAATTATATTTTGAATATCAAAATAAATATAATCATATCATAATTCCAATGATGATGATTTCATTGAAGCTGGTTTAGGTGGGATAGGCTATAATTGTAAGTCATACAAAAAGATAATTCCAAATTGCAAATTTATTTTCGATTCCAAACTAATTTTTTTAGAAAATAAACATTTTACAAGTTGTAATGCTTCAAAATGTCCTTATGGATCCTAATATATCGAAAGAAAAACAAATCTCTTTATTTTTTTCAATGTTTTTTAGAATCTTTGTGTCCTTTCAAAAACAAATTGAACATTTGTGTCTTTTTAATTTCATACACATGTTTACATGTCATTTCATACAAATGTAAATATGTGTTATTTCATTTGATTACGTTGAAACTATTTGAAGACATTAACATGTTTTTTTTCTTGGAAATTAAATTAATTTCCAATAAAAACTTATCCCTTAAATACCTAATTCAAGGATTTAACCCCCATTTGCTTAACCAATTTAATGTTTATCCACCCTATTGTTTCCAAAATTTTAATGAATTAAAAACATGGTTGGTTGATTAAATCTCCCCTTGGATGATAATTGGGCAGTATTTTGTACAATTTCAATCCTATATATAACAAAAAAATTTAATGTAAATTTTTTTTTGTCATTTCATCATCATTAGTAGTGTGTAGTATCATGAAGCCCAAATTCATTAATTAAATTGTAATTTTAACCTAACAACCAATATATGGGACCCTATATTTTTACTCATTTATTTTTTAAATTCAAATTAAATTGTTCCCCTTTGACATAAGAGTTGACAAAAATAACACGTTTTAGTCATAAAATTCATATATTGTCACCATCCCTACCATTTTTTTGTGATTAAAACTAGTCATGAAACTAACATTATGATTTTCATAAATGTCCCTTTTGTTCGTGCATGACATTAATAATGTTTGTTTTGATCAAAGTTGGAAATTGCAAAGTGGTTAACCATAAGATAACATGCAACAAAAAGTTGATAAATTAATGACCTAACATTTGACATTGCAACATTATGACTAATGCAAACTTGAAAAGTTAAAAGAAAAATTAGGTAGATCTCCAAAGTTTCCAAAACCTATGAATTATGATTTTTAGAAAAACAACATTGTTGATAACTTATCAACTCCAAAATTGAATTGTAGCTATCAAAATTATTACTATTGCCCTTGATTTTTGTTGGTTGCCATCACAAAGTGAAATTCCAAGCTTTACCATGGCACATGCAACTATATCTTGTAATTCAATCACATGGTCCACACAAACCCTACTTGACGTTTTGTCATTGTGAATTATTTTTAATGTTCAACACTTTGCCATCCATGTTGTTCCCCCACTTAACACTTTGTTATCATGCATTGTTCCTACCGCTTGACATTACTAGACATTACTACCTAAACGTTGTCTTGATCCTTTGCCATTGCACATTTCAATGTTCTACCATTGTGTTGGATTATCATTGCTAGATGTTTTGCCATCACACACCTTGACACCTAATGTTGTGTTAAACTGCTATTGTTGGATGTTGTTTTGATGTTTTGCCATTGCGACCATCACACATTTGGTACGTTTTGCAAATTTGAAGCCAACAACAACCATAGACAACTATGAATTTAAATTGATAACACCAACAATGCAAACAATAGTGTAAGAGGGAAAGGGAAGCAAAAAGCAAGTTTGGCATGCCTTCGCAATGCCAATTGGAATTTTGATGAGGTGATGGCTTTAATCAGTTGCAAGCAAAAAAAGAAGATTAATCTGAGACAAATCATTCATCCAAAAATCAACATGGTTCCTACAACGGATAGTGGAGCAAGGTTGTAAAGACATACAAGCAACAATAAAATAAAAGTCACCTCACAATGGAAAAATGTGTAAAGACAAATGGCCTTGTGTCTACAATGATTACAAGAGGATTTGTGATTATTACAAGGGCATTGGTCATAACACATCCTTCTAGGATTTGACTACAAAAGAGAGAGAAGCTTCATTTTCCAAAATAGTTTAGTGCGGATTATTACCATGCCATTGATGTGTTTGAAGGGGAGAGGAACATTAATGCTCCGATGCATGTGAAAGATTTGTAAGCAGAGAGGGAAATGACGTTTATGCACCTCCAAGATAACATGAGGAACATTTACATACTCGGTTGATGATGCAAGAATTGTGCGGAAAGTTTTTTGTTCATGAAGAGAGCTAGGATCAACCTCAAAATGAATTCAATACATGTAACTATCAAGGGATGCATCCATAATGTGATCATTTTTTATGATTATTCCCAAGCTAACGACCAAGCCATCCACCACATCTTTTGCCAATCATTAATCTCATAAAATCTACAAAATTTACAACACCTATCAACGTTGGTAACAATTGAACAACTAATGCAACAACACCGAATGCGACACCAAGAACTCCTAGGAGTACAAGAGGTAAGAGGAAGTGTACTTCAGTTTTCTTGTCAATGATTGAGTCCATAAACAATAATAGCAATGTTCTAATGGATGCCATGGACCACATCAATTCTTTCAACTTGACCTTGAAAAGAAAAGGACCAAATCTTGAAAGAAGAACTTTAATGAACACTTCAAATATTTACAATAGAAGGAGAAGAAAGCTCGTAAAATGAAGAAACAAATGGTAATTATTTTATCCAGTCTAAACATTGCAATGTGCCACACATTCATCAAGGACCCATCATTCATGCCACGGGAGGATAATGCATTTGATTTGAGTTTAATGAACAACAAGTGGTGAACAATGAAAACACAATTGAAAAGTGAATATTGAACAATGAAAAAACATTGAAAAGTGAGAAGTCATCTAAAAAACAACATTAATTCAATTTTTAGGTTAGATTCAATTTGGAATTCATTTTCATGAACAATTCAACTTGTAATTTAGTTTGAAGAATTCAACTCAGTTTTCAAATCAACATTCAATTTAATTTTTACTTGAGTTTTCAAATTAACATTCAATTTTAATTTCAATAATTTTGTTTAGTTTTCAAATCAATGACATTTAATTCAATTTTCACTTGAGCTTTCAAATGAACATTCAATTTTGATTTCAACAATTTTGTTTAGTTTTCACTTGAGCTTCCAATTTCAAATTTAGTAATTAAATGTTTAATGTTCATCTAAACTTTTGATTATGATTTTAGTAAGTTTGTTTTAATTTCAATCAACTTTTAATTTTGATTTCAATAACTTAATTTTGATTTCAGCCAATTTCAACTTTAAATTTCAATAATTTCAGATTTAATCAACTTTGAATTTCAAATTTCAGCAATTTTAGATTTCAATCAACTTTCAAATTTTGATTTCAATCAACTTTTAACAATTTCATATTTTAATTAGCTTTTAATTTCTAATTCCAATAATTTCAGATTTAAATCCACTTTTTATTTTTGATTTCAATCAACGTTGAATTTAGTTTTTGATTCAGCTCCTAAAACAGTCGTTCATTCTCTACGTCCTATCAAATTCCCAAGATATGTTTTTAGAAGTAACATTTGTTCAGATCTAGATAGTTCATCACCTTCCAAAATAGTGTTTGCTTCAATGTTTCATCCCATGTTTACTATAGTGTGATCATGCCTCCTTACTACACCTTGTTGATGTGTTTGATTCTCTTGCTCCAATTGGTCCATTAGTGCATTAATATTTACCTCCCCCCCATCCAAAATTAGATTGTAGAACATCCATTAGAAAATGTTAACATTTGGAAGAAAGTAATGTGAAGGTTGTCTTTTAGCAATAATTCTCTAAAGGTTTTCTTGAGAATCCCAAATGCATTTTCGACTACATTCCTACCCCTAGAAAGTTGTCTATTGTAGAAGGCTTTTAAAATTATATGCTGAACATTTGCATTTTGTTTATGAAGAATCATGAGCCAAGGTAAGAGAGGGTAGCCCTTGTTCCAAGACTGTATGGGTGAATATCATTTTGAAACATGTTCGGGGTTGAACAACCCATGATATGTTGCATTTTGATAAAGACCAAAGAATTGAAGGATTTTAGAGTTGTTTATTAAACTTGGTGGTTCAATAAAGACATCTCGAAATTGTCTCTCATGGTCAACAACAACCTATAACTACATATTGTAAGATTTAGATTTATAAAAGAAGTAGTTTATAACATTTGTTACACTAGTGGGTTTTTGTATGTGTATTTGAATGTAATCGATGGCACTACAAACTAATGGGAGGTCACTAAGTTGTTTGAAGCCAACCATGATTTGAATCAAATCATCTTTTTGAGACCACTACATTTAACTTCTAAACATTTCATTGATAACACACACAAATTTGTGAAGAACCATATTCACCAAAGATTTGTCGATTACAAACAATTTGTTACATTGAAGGTATTTAGATCTATGGGATAATTTGTAAAATGGGCAAGTAACCCTAATGCTAACAGGAATGATAGTTTTATATTTTGTATTTTTTTTTTCAATCAAAGGTATAAGTTTTTTGTTAATTACAAAACAATTTTTTTGGTTATGCAAAAGTGTTCTACCCACCTCTTGTTGTTGTATTGTGCCATTAAGAAATTTGAATACCATGTGGTGTTTATGGCCTTGATTTAGTCCCCAACCTTTTTACTCATCAATAACTTGAAATTGCAAATTAGCCAATATTGATGCAAGATGTTTGCATTCTTTAATGCATCAAACACCATGTTTCTACTCTCAAGTTGCCAATAGTTTCCCACCAATTCTTCAATTGTTGTAATCTTGCCTTCAACATACACATGATTCAACAACTCCTACATTTGTAAAACAACATGGATGAATTGCATCAAAAAAATGATAGGTTAAGAAGTTTCATGGTAAAAACAAAATCACTGAAATAAAAGGTTTTGCACAATAATTCAAGACAATGTTGGAAAAGAAAAAAATGGAGCTTTGTAACATCAACAAAAACACATAAAAAACACAATGTGAAAGTGCTTAAAAGAAAATTAAAAAAGGAACATAGTGAAACTTGGAGTGTAAAAAAATTAAGAATGTAAAGAAAGCTCAAAGAAAAAACTTGGAACATAGAGAAATTGAGAGTGCAAAAAAAGTTCAATGAAAAAATCTTAGAATGTAAAGAAACTAAAAGTGTAAAAAAAACTTAGACAAGAAATTTTGAATGTAGAGAAACTGAGAGTGTAAAAAAAGCTTAGAGAAGAAACTTGGAACACAAAAAAAGTTCAAAGAACTCGAAAGAAAAATGAAAAAAGAACTTTGAGTTTGGCGACTTACCTTCGAAGTACACAAAATTCATCATGAATAGAGTTTGGCCTCTAGTGTCATTTTAACTCCCTTCAACTAAAAATATGGTTAGGCTTAGATAATGATATGCAAGAAAGATAAAGGATACCGTAACGGCTACAAAAGAAATAATAAAAAGTTCCTAACCCTGACTCTTGACCCAAAGTTAACCTAACTTCAAGTCCTAACTTTTTGGGGCTACAAGTGTGAATGTAATTTTAGTCAAATTAAAAATTGTTATTTTTGAGTTGGTTAAAAGAAACAAAGTTGATGATGTTAAACAATAATCACACCTAATGTTAAAGCACTAACGGTAAAGTAGGCTATCATGGAACTAGCCATTAGATTTTATAAAAAATATCATTTAGTGCCAAGGTAATGATAATGTTTATTTGAGCAAAACTTGTGCCTATTTGCACCAAGGACAATGTTATATGGCACCATAGGTATAATGACTTTAACATTGACATTGATTCACAATAAAAAGGTTCACATTTTTTGGAGAAAGTTAACGCCACCCCTTTTTGACCCCTTTCTCCTCTTTTTCATCTCTAGTTTTTCACAATCTTTTTTGTGTTATGTAACGTCAAGTGAAATGGTCATTTTTGTTTTTTTACATAACATTGAGTTAATTGTTCGAAAATCATTAAAGTTTTTTTTGGAATATTAACTACCACCAACATTGACATCAAATTATCATTGCTTGCCAACAAGGATTCGACATCATCATGAATGTTATCTAAAATTGCATATGTGAATGCATCCAATAAAAAAAAAATTATAATAATGACTTACCATTGACTTGGCACTAGGTTTGAATTGTGCTTTAGTAAAATAAAAATGATTATAATAATCTTAGTCACAAAAATCTATGGATAAAAAAAAGTTTGATCTTTATTTGTAAAATGTTCGCTTTTATTGGTAAGATTGGTTTGTGGTTGGAACCTAGTTGAGTGTGAACATGAATTTCAATATTTTGTGAGTTTGGAAGGTTTATTTTCAAGGTGTTATTTTAGAGTCTCATCTTTTATGTTAAATAGATTTATTTATAAACTAATACAAGAATCCATGTTCAAAAGCAAACACACAAAAAAAAATCACAAACTTATCATGATTTGTGTGAATTTTTTCATGTGTGTGACTTTGTTAGTTCTCATAATGTGCAACACTGATCTAATATGACATGACAAAGAATGGTTTTTTTTAATGGGTATATGTGTATTTACATTTATCTTCTCAACATTGGAACACACATTTGCACTTATTTAAGCAAGTAATTAGGTTCATAATCAAGGCTTTCACAAAATGAAAGAATTGATCTTTGATATATACCATGGTCTTGCAAAACTTTGGAAAACATTTCAAATAACCACCCATACAACCGCGGGTAGAATCACAACTACCCACCAACTAGTTGTGTTAGGGTTTTCAAATATCTGGGATGGGCGGTTCTTTAAGGGCTCCAATTCTTTTTGGTATAACCCTAAACCAATGGTTTTCTAACCCTAAACTATTTTCAAAAATTAGATGCGACAATTTTTCATAAATTCAAATAACTTCACAACATTGGTTTAGAGTTCAATCCAAGAGACCCTAGACCAAAAGGTTCTTGATATAAAGTTTTTTTCCCTTTTTTTTGGTGGGTATGTACTAGGGACTATTACTTATGAGGAAATTTCAATTTTAGAGACAATTAGGAACATGGGATATTTTAAATTTGAGAAATATAATTGTTCCATGCTTGTAACCATGGTATCTCTTTTCAATTTTGTGATATTGAAAATTTAGCCAAAATTTTCGAAATAAAAGAAAAATTAGTTGAATCTAAAAATATAATTGTTCCATACTTTAACCATAGTATCAATTTTGTGATCTTGAAAAATTCGCCAATTTTCCCAACAAAAAAAAAACGCCGAATTTAAAGCTAAAAAAATGAAAAGTTTCCAAGAATTTCCCAATTACTTTTGTCGAAAAAACAGGAAAAAAAAGAAAACACTGCTCGTAAAACCCTAACCCTAATTGTCGCTGCCGTTGTCGTCTTCGTCTGCGAGCGGTGCTTCAGATCCGAGTCGTCGTCGTTGTCGTCTTCGTCGTCTTCGTGTTGTCTCTTGGTGGAGGATCTTCTCGAAGAGCTCTGCAGTGGAACTGCGGAGGCGGCGGCGGCGGCAGCAGCAGCAGTTTCCGAGGAGCAGCGTTGGGAGGTGATTATTATGTCGACGCCGGATCATGCGAGAGAGCCATGTCCAGATAGAATACTGGACGACATAGGCGGGGCGTTTAGCATGGGGGCGGTGGGAGGATCAGCCTGGCATTTCATCAGAGGCATGAAGAACTCGCCTCGAGGGCAGCGGTTGCTGGGAGGTACACAAGCGGTGCGGATCAATGCGCCGCGAATCGGAGGCAGCTTCGCGGTGTGGGGAGGTCTTTTCAGCACATTCGATTGTACTTTTGTCTATCTTCGTCAGAAGGAAGATCCTTGGAACTCCATAGGCGCCGGTGCTGCCACTGGAGGCTTTCTCTCACTTCGAGCGGGTATGAAATCTGCGTCCCGATCTGCAATCTTCGGTGGCGTGTTGCTTGCGTTGATTGAAGGAGCCGGGATCATGCTCAACAGAGTTACGGCTAACCTTGCACAACCACCGCCTATGGAAGAGATGCCACAGGTGGCTGGAGTCCCGGGGGGTACCTTTGCTGGCGGACAATACGCTGGCTTTCCAGGGAGTTCGCCGTCTTCGCAGTTCTCGCAACCCTACACGGAGCCGCAATCTTCAGCAGCGGCGGAAAAGCCGGGGACGGCAAGTGGAAGCGGATTCTTTGGTGGATGGTTTGGAGGGAAAAAGGAGGAGAGTCAGTCCACCAGGAGTGAGACACTGGATAGCTTCGATGCAAACCCTCCCCCTCCAACTCCAGGGTTCGATCTGAAGTAAGTGAATGAAAGTCAGGGCGCAAAGTGCTTTGTGCTTTTAATGATTTCATGTTAAGGGCTTGTGTTAGAGTTTCAGACTCTCTAGCGTTCAGTAGTGCAGGTAATTTATTTGAGCGATTTAATGATTTCATGTTGGGGGCTTGTGTTTTTAGGGTTTCAAGCCTCTAGGGTTCAGTGGTGGAGGAGATTGTTGTGAGCCATTTACAGTTTTTTGTGTGGTTTCATGTTGGGGGCTTGTGTTTTTAGGGTTTCAAGCTTTCTAGGGTTCAGTGGTGGAGGAGATTGTTGTGAGCCATTTACAGTTTTTTGTGTGGTTTCATGTTGGGGGCTTGTGTTTTTAGGGTTTCAAGCCTCTAGGGTTCAGTGGTGGAGGAGATTCTTGTGAGCCATTTACAGTTTTTTGGGTGGTTTCATGTCAAGGGCTTGTGATTTCAGGGTTTCAAGCTTTGTAGGGTTCAGTGGTGCAGGAGATTGTTGTGCTCAATTTACAGTTTTTTGTGTGGTTTCATGTGGGGGCTTGTGTTTTTAGGGTTTCAAGCTTTCCAGGGTTCAGTGGTGCAGGAGATTGTTGTGCACAATTTACAGTTCTCTGTGCGGTTTCATGTTGGGGGCTTGTGTTTTTAGGGTTTCAAGCTTTCTAGGGTTCAGTTGTGCAAGAGATTGCTGTGTGCAATCCACTGTTTTTTGTTTGGTTTCATGTCAAGGATTTGTGTTTTTAGGGATCAACCTTTCTAGGGTTCAGTGCTGCAGGGTATTTTTGTGAGCAATTCAGTGTTTTTTGTGTGGTTTTGCGTTGGGGGCTTGTGTTTTTTGGGTTTCAAGCTTTCTAGGGCACAGTGGAGCAGCAGATTGTTGTGAGAAAACATGCAGTTTTTCTTCAGTTGTATTCATGGGATTTAGCTGCATGCTGTTCTGCACTTTCCTCTTGGGTAGTTTCTACATGTGCAATAGTTTGATCTCTGTCTGTTCAACAGAATTGGTTGTGCAGTTTTTATTGAAGGATGACAGACATATGCTGAGGTTAATGTGTGATTTGACATGTGGTCTTTGTGATCAGATAATGTGGTATTTCTTCGGCTTCCTTTGCCCACTGGGATAAATGCTGCCCAAGAGTACAAATTGCTTGCTACTACTAGAACCTTGCAGGAGAGAGCAACAATCATCTCTTAACTAGAGTTCCATTAATGCGGCTTCTATTACAGTACATATCAGTAGCGTTGCCAAATTTTCTCTTAGAATACAGAATTTCAGTAGTCTACTAGGTCCATGTTCAACAAAGTAAGCAAGCCAAAACCCTAAGGGTGAGGAGACATTCTGACAAGACATCCAACTTCTTCTGGTTCTAGTGAATGTGGAAGTGAGATTTCTGCATGTTCCTTCTGGGTACCTCATCAGGATCTAAGGTTCATAAAATTATTATTGAAGTTGGAGAATATCAATGTGTGGCCGAGGGCTACATGATGCCAGGCAATATGTAGGTGGTCATGGAGTACACTCTGGAAGTCTTCTCATTGTCCTTTTGTCCCTGGTCCACTTTCTTTTTATGCTTTTCACTTGCTTCCAAGCTCACATTGGCCTGTCTGGCTCCAAACATGGAAAACTGGACTCCTGCTGTTGCATCCTTGCCGCATGCCACTTGGTGAATGACAGACCATCAGGTGTTCCAAAATGTTAGCTGAAAAGCACAGAGGAGCTGCTGCTTCAACTATGCTTCTTGGAGGGGAATCCTGTGATCAGGGATGCAGGGAGTATGGACTCTGCTGAAGTTTCTATCACTTCCCAGGTTTTGTAAAGAAATCTCACTTGTTCTTTGGAAACTGCAGCAAGCATGGAGACACCCAAATATTTCTTGTCTCTTCTCCTTTTTGGCATCATTGCATACTTTTAAGCAAGCTTTTCTTTGCTTTGCAAGAGGTTTTGGAGCCCCAGGACCCTGTGCAAGCCAACAATTAGCCAAAGTTCAGTCAAAGACATCAACTCAGGAGGAATCATTTGTGATATACAGGTGAAGTGTGGGGAGGTGAAGAGCAGTAGGTGGGTGTCAAAACATATGCATGTTTGCATATTATCTGTTTACTGCAGCTCTGCAAGAAGAGCCTTTTGAGTTGTAGGTGCACCATGCCACTAAGTATTCACTGGGGACACACTTGTGGAAGCTTGTGGCTTTGGTTTGGAGTAAGTGCTTCTTGCTACAATGGCCATATTTGTTAATCTTGAAGTGTCATTGCAGTCCTGCTTTGCTCGTTACTCACGACTATTGAGAGAAGATAATGTTTACTTGTGAGAAATTTTGAGGGGACAGTTGTAGCAGCTGAAGCACTAGAATCCTGCATGGTGCAAATCAAGTTCCTGTTAGTGAACTTCATAGGCAGATTTATTTGGATAAAGATACATTTGGCAAATTTTTGCAAAGGGCTACCTGCACTGTTGCTGCTATAATTCAAAATGCCAGTTGTTGATGCTTCTGGAGTAGGAATGTTTGCGACGAGCTCGGTGCAAGTGGAGCCCACTTAGACATCAGAAGGCTAAGGGAAGGAGGGGTGCCCATTGCCACCATAGTTTGAACTAAATTTGTGCTCTAGCTATATGAGAGATCTAGAAGCTAACAAAGTCAAAGTAAAGTTTGTTCTTAATCTGCTGTCTCTTTTTTCGAGCTACAGCTTGAGCTTGGTGTGTTGTACTAGGTGTTGCAGGGTAGCTTTCTTTGTGTTGGGTGTGATTGAGAATGTAGGGATGGAAGGCGGTAGTCACAATTTGACCCAAACTCACTTCACCATTCTCAGGTTAGATAAGTCACTTCATAATAAATAGGGATCATTCTCAGGACCAAATTGTGGGTCTGAATGCACTATCACTCTATTGCACTTGTTGATGTGGATATCTGTCTTATGTAAAGTAAGCAACATGCCCTCCAACAACTCTCAACCAGTTGAGAGATGGTACATCCTCAGAAATTTCAGCCAACCAGATTATGGTGGCTTTCAGTGAGTAATCAGAAGTATGGGAGAGGTTGCATTTGCTTTGCTATTATTGTCTTTTGTTGCTGCATGACTCAACTTAGTGTGTTCATCAACAACTCACATTGCTCGATAATTTGGAGATCCAATGTGAAATATTCTCAGCTTTCCCAATTAGGGTTCCTGAGTAGGATTAGGCGGGACTGGCACCTACTATTGGCATCTTCACCTTCTTGCATGAGGCCTCTAAGTGGTTACATTTAACCCTGGAAATGTTAAATTTGGACTCAGAGCAGACCATGATTTTTTTTCTAAGGACAAGATAATAGGTACATTGTTTGGTGGATCTCCCAAACCCGACTGCCCTCCCCAGCATGCTTTTGGCACCCTTGGAAAGCCCTCAATCAGTTGGTGTGCATTGAGATGGTTTTATAATATTTGGACCTATGGTGCAAGAGTTTTTTGAATATTGAACAATTTTGTCAAAGAAAATTCTAAAATCAAAAATAATTTTTTTTTATGGAAATGGGGGTGAGCTCTTGGTATTGTTGGAAAGTCCTTAATGAGTGGGATTTCTTGGAGGTAGTTTTCTAAAATTTTAGACCTAAGGTGGAGAAGATATTCAATTTTGAATAAGCTTTGTCATTAAAAAATTCAGTAAAATTTTAGAATTCAATTAATTGGTTAATGAGTTCAATCTTGGGCAGGGGTTTTTTTTTATGTTTTCTTCAAATTTGTGCTAAATCCTTTGGTAAAGCATGAGGTGAGATGATGAAAGGTATTGGGAACCTAAACATAGGTAGATCATGAGGCATAGGAAGGGAAAAGGGGTTTTTAGTTCTTACATGTACTCCTTGCAAGTGAGACGGATCTTACTTACACCTAGTAGTCTAGTAGTCTAAGATCCTTCTCACTCTTAAGAAAGAGGCTTATAAGTGTAAGATACCTCCCACCATGATTTTTTTTCTTCAATTTTTGATGTAGGTGGACCGTCAATCATGCACAAGAGGACTTAGCCAGATTTGTCTAAAGTTTCAAAGAGGAAAGTAGAAACATTTTGGAACCTTGCAATATTTTGGCCACATCCTATGATATATATCAAATTATTCTTTCCTCAAAATTTGGCAAATTTGGGGGATTCCTTTCAAAAAGACCCTTTGTATGAATTACATGCCTTTTTTTTATTGTCACCAAGTGATGACCACAAAAAGGGCGGAAAAAAAAAAAACACTCTGCCTCACACTCTTAAGGAATAGATGTAATATAATTCATAATATTCCTCCTCTTTTTTGGAATGGATATTCACAAATTGCGAGTACACTTAGGAATTTTCTTCAAGCACTTTATGAAAAATCCCCATTTTCCGGAATAGATATTCACAAATTCCAAATACACTTAGGAATTTTCTTCAAGCACTTCACAAAAAATCCTCCTCTTTTCCAGAATAGATATTCACAAATTCCAAATAATACACTTAGGAATTTTCTTCAAGCACTTCACAAAAAATCCTCCTCTTTTCTGGAATGGAATCCATTCACAAATGGATATTCACAAAATTTCGAATACATGTCGGAATTCTCTTCAAGTGCTTCACGAAGAAAAAAATTCTTAATAGCCGTACCACACCAAGTTATGATCTAGCATGTGCCATTTATTTCCAATGAGGATTTAAGCTGACTTGCAAGAGGTGGGGGGAGAGAGAGAGAGAGTGTGTGTGTGTGTGTATGTATGTGCCAGTATCATAAAACAACTGCCAAAATTGACACATGAATGCCAGATTTGCAAATTGTAAGTTGGGCTGACAAGCCTTTTGCTGGACCTCAAGGGAGAGCCTGAGCCTCAACTCAACAGGTGTAATTGTTTGTCTTATTACCTTACTATCATCTCCTCCCTCCCTCCCTCCCTCCCTCCCTCTCCCTTCCTTCCTCATGACTACAATTTTCTACTTATTTGCATGCCTCCAACAACCTTGACACCCAACATTCTATCTTTCTTTTAACCCAATGTGGATGTCCAATAGTACAAACCATCATCATATGATTAGACTCAATTCCCTCCTCCTTATGTTGCTAGGCTTCTACTTACTTACACAAGCTCAGAAACAAATTATTTTACAAGTTTTGAAAATATTGTCAGACCTTGAACATGGTGCTACTTATAAGAAATCATATCATTTAAAGTAAGGCTCACTTCACTTCACTTCACTTGCTTGGTTTGTTTTGGCATCCATATAGCCTAGTTCCCAACATTTTGCTCTGGTTTGTTTCTTGCCCCTTCTCTCAACTCAACACTTGGATTGCTTTGTTTGATTCCTCATTGGAATTTGTTCAAATTAACTTTGCTTTATCCATTGCCCCATATGTCAAAGTTAATTAACCTTAGGGTTCAATTCAAAGTTATGATAATAGTTGATGCTTAATTGGTTGATGCATATGCACATGGATTTGCTCATTTTGCTTTGTTTGATTCCTCATTAGTCACAAATGGGTTTTGTTCAAATTCACCTTGTTTTATCCCATGGCCCCTACTAAAGTTAGTTAACCTTTGGGTTTAGTTGGAGGTTATAATAATAGTTGATGCTCAATTGGTTGATGTGTATGCACATGGATTTGCTCATTTTGCTTTGCTTTGTTTGATTCATCATTGGTCACACATGGTTTTGTTCAAATTCACTTTGTTTTATCCAGTGGCCCATGCTAAAGTTAGTTAACCTTAAGGTTTCATTGGAGGTTATGATACTAGTTGATGCCCAATTTGTTGATGGATCCACACATGGGTTCACTCATTTTGCTTTGCTTTGTTTGATTCCTCATTCGTTGCAAATGGATTTGTTCAAATTCACTTTGCTTTCTTTGGTCCATACATACTGAAGGATAACTAGTATTAAGGTTTAATTGGAGGTTATAATAAGAGCTGATGCACAATCAAATTCTTTTTGTTGGGGGATGATTTTTTTTCTTCATTTTTTAAAGATGAAAAATACGAATTCATGTGAAAAATGTGAAAAAAATGGCCCTATTTTATAAAATTTCAAAAAATAAAAAACTTGCAACATTTTTACAATTGGTTCCAATAGGTAGCCAAAACATGAAAGGTTTCTTAAAATTTTTAATTTCATGTTTGGTCTATCGTTAAGTTTGATTATATCTTTTGGTGGATTATCACTAGGTTGCCTACATCACAAAATTGATATGGTGCACAATAACTAATTCCCAATGTTTCATTCCTTAACTTGTTGAAATTCACTTTGGCTTATCCAATGGCCCATGCCTTTGACAAGTTGTTTGAATCCATCTTGGATTGTGGCTATCGGTACATAGGGCTTTAAGCTTTTTTTTTTTGTGGGGGCTTTACTTTTCAAGATTCCCGTGTTTTATGTGTAGGGTAAAGCCCTAAGACTAGGGCTTTACATGGTGTAAAAACCACCATCAATTTTTTAAAAAAATTCCCGTCATACCTAGTGGGTACCCACAATTTAAAAAAAAAACCCAGTGGGCTTTTCAAAAAAATGAAATGCCCACCTCCAATCTCCGCACAGGGGTTACTCTTTTCAAAAAGCTCACAAGCATTTTAAGCTTTGTGACACACTCTAAAGGATACACTAGCAAAGTAGTGTAGATTGTTTTGTGCCCAGGTCTAGGGATTAGGGTTTAGGGTTTAGGGCATGGAGGGGTTTAACCCTAATAAAATTGGATGGGTAGTGGAAAGTTGTTGTAGTATCATCCATATCACTTATTTATTTATTTATTTATTTATTTATGGTTTGATTAGTGTATATTATAAGGGGGCTGCTTATGTCAATTTTTATGATGTGGATGAAGGAGGGCATGACTGGTTTTATGACTGATTCTTCTCCAAGGATGGATGAAAACCTAGCTTATTGTCCAGGAGGGAGGGAGGGAGAGAGAGAGAGAGAGAGAGAGAGAGAGCTCTTCTGCAAAATGGGATTCTCTGCAGCCGAATTTCAACAGAAAAATAAAGGACTCACTGAGAATCTATTAAACTGATGATAATCATGAGGATGATAAATGACGATGATGATTTCTGTAGAAAAAAAACTGGAAATAGATGTTTTGTATTTTTGTCTTGTAAAGTGTGCCTCATTAATAAAGGCACTTAATAAATATAAATAAATAATAAATATACAAAAAGGCTCATTACCTTACAATAATGTGCAGTTGGGGATATTATTTCAAAACTCCTCCCCCCCCCACAGAAAATAAAACTGCCAGATGACATTAAAGTCTTAGCTTGTAGCACATTCAATACTCTTCCCCACATTGATTTCAATTCCAGCCTCTCTATTTATTATAGGGACTGACAGTAGTGATAACAGTTGAAGGAAGGAAAGAAAGGAAGCAGAAATTTATTAAAAAAAAAGAAATAAAAGGACCTAGTAAATAGATAAATAATGATGATAATATCCTATTTTTCACAAAAAAAAGAAAGTAAAAAACATGTGCATGGTTTTGTCTTTTCCCAATCAAGAAAGGAGCTTATTATCCTTTACAAATAAATAAATAAATAAATAAATATTTATTTATTTATTTAAGTGGAAAGAAAAAAAAGGGTAAATCTACCTACTAGATTTATTATTACTATGTCAAGGAAAAAGAGGGGACGCTAAAACCCTAAACCCAAGAAGGTCCATTCCAAAAACCCCAACCCATTTGAAAAGTAACTGACAAGCCTTAAGAGATGATATATAACTCTTGTAAGTAAATTTTCACCCTCTTGGGGGAATTTGAAATTTGAGGTGCTCTAAATAATGCCTTACTAATTGTTGGGTTTTTGAATAATTACTGACTCAATCAACTAGAAGATTTGAACACAAGCTTTTTGTTTTCTTGTTTACCATGCATTCAAGTGAGATTTGCCAAACAAAGTCTTAAATGCACCTTAGAATAAAACTTAAGTCTCTTGAGAAAACCAGTTTTGGGAACCTCAATTTGCAAGTTTTTGGTTACACATAAATCACAAGAAAGTGTAGTTGTACAACTTCACTACCTAATTAGGGTGTAGGAGAAAACCATTTTTGGGAACCTCAATTTACAAATTTTTGTTACACAACACAAGAAAGTGTAGTTGTCAAAAATTCACTAATTAGGGTGTAGGGTTTTGCCATGACCTTTGACTAATTAGGGTGTAGGGTTTTGCCATGACCTTTGACTAATTAGGGTGTAGGGTTTTGCCATGACCTTTGACTAATTGGGCTGTAGGGTTTTGCCATGACCTCCAATTACATACTAAAATAATGGGAGTAGGTCTTTTATGATTTGTAAATTTTTCTTCCACAACCTATTTGGAAACACCATCAATCAATGGACACACTCTTTTGCAACCCCAACAATGGAACAACATCAATTCAACTTTCTTCCATTGTTGATGCACAAAGCAACCCAAAAACAAGATCATTGCTTATGTTGATGAGGGGAGCAGATAGAGTGTATTTATGTGTGTTTTTTCCCCTTAGCTTTCTAGTTCCACTAGAAGGGGGCAATCTGGTACTAAGTGTCAGGGAGGTGGGAAGAGGCGGGGGGGAGGGGGGGGATTTCATTGTGTAATGGTTTTTCTCCTTTATGGCAAGTTCAAACAAAATCATGAGAAATGATGAAACCAGATAGATACCGTAATAAGGTACCATTTAACCTTAGGTGAGTCAACCAGCACTTACACTGGTAGATACCATGGCTAAAACTAAAAACCTCAAAAATTTTGAGGGTTTGTTTTTTAAGGAATTTTCATTTGTAGCCAAAGTGGCGATCATCCATAGGAAGATGTAGAAGAAATGGTGTTCATCTTTAGCAAGATTTAGCCAAATATGGCTATAAATGAGAGATAAAGTTCAAATCTTTAATCATCCTTCTATATTTTTGGCTACACAATGAAAATCAAATA
>Ga0116229_10001543_pt1 | contig 36320 bp, 32 predicted proteins | sample S1TSphgellanicum_3_FD_87313 | JGI IMG/M metagenome (GOLD analysis project Ga0116229, IMG submission 87313) | Host-associated microbial communities from peat moss isolated from Minnesota, USA - S1T2_Fc - Sphagnum magellanicum MG | ecosystem: Host-associated > Plants > Peat moss > Unclassified...
AGCGACGGGCTGGCCAGGGTGATGCGGCGGCCTTGCGGCAGAACATCCAGCACCGCGACCTCGCCGGCGACGAGAATAGCATGATGCGGCAGCACCACCCAGGGCGGCGCCCGTGACGTGGCCAGGCAGGCAAGGGCGAAACCCGCTTCACCGAAGGCCAGGCCAAGGCCGGCCGCGCGCAGGATTGGCCAGCGCCAGACGCATGGGATGGCCAGGATCGACACGCCTGAAGCGGCGACCGTCCAGGCCAAGGATGGTTCGGTAGCGCGCTGAAAATAGAAGATTATGCCCGCCCCCATGCAGACCGGCAGGAACAGCGGGAAGCGGCCGCTTTGCGCGCTTAGGGCCCGTTCGACATTAACCGAATCGGGCTGCTGGGACGAACCGGCCCTGAGCCTTTGTTTGAGGCGGCATCCTTGTCGGCGTGCCGACGCAGATATTTGCCGACGATGCCTTATGAGGGCTGCCAAAACGTTACGCATTCGTTTATACTACAGCCAGTGCGGCGCGGCACCAGTGCTGTCTGTTGCGAAGCGCATGCAGGCGGTAGAACCCGGGTCATGACGATAAGAACCCGCTTCGCTCCCAGCCCCACCGGCCTGCTGCATATCGGCGGCGCCCGCACCGCCTTGTTCAACTATCTGTTCGCCCGCCACCATGGCGGCGAATTCTTGCTCCGCATCGAGGATACTGACCGCGAGCGCAGCACCGCGCTTGCGGTGGAGGTGATCCTGCGCGGGCTGGACTGGCTTGGCCTGGCCCCTGACGAACCGCCGGTGTTCCAATCCAGCCGCGCTGCCCGCCATGCCGAGGTGGCAGCACAGCTTCTTGCCGCTGGCCGCGCCTATCGCTGCTTTACCAGTGCCGAGGACCTGCGCGAGATGCGCGAACGCGCCACCGCCGAAGGCCGGCCGCCGCGCTATGACGGGCGCTGGCGCGATCGCGACCCGGCCGAGGCGCCGGCAGGGGTTGCCCCGGTTATTCGCTTAAAAGTGCCGCAGGAGGGGGAAACGCTGGTGGACGACCTGGTGCAGGGCCAGGTGCGGGTGGCGAACGCCGAGCTGGATGACATGATCATCCTGCGCAGCGACGGCTCGCCCACCTATCTGCACGCCGTGGTGGTGGACGACCACGACATGGGCATCACCCATGTGATCCGTGGCGACGACCATTTGACCAACACATTCAGGCAGGTGCAGATTTTTGATGCCATGGGGTGGGAGACGCCGCGCTTTGCCCATATCCCGCTGATCCATGGCGCGGACGGCGCCAAACTCTCCAAGCGCCACGGTGCGGTGAGCGTGCTGGAATTCGACGCCCAGGGGTTTCTGCCCGAAGCTTTGTGCAATTACCTGCTGCGGCTGGGCTGGGGCCATGGCGACGCCGAAATTCTATCGCGCGATCAAGCAATCGAGCTTTTCGATCTGGGCGGGGTTGGCCGCGCCGCCAGCCGGATGGATTACGCCAAGCTCACCCATCTGAACGGCGTATGGCTGCGCCAGGCCGACAATGCCCGGCTGACGGCCGAAGTGCTCAAGCGCCTGGCGGGAATGCCGGGCGTGACGACTGGCCCGGAGGTGGAAGCGCGTATCCTGATGCTGATGCCGGGGTTGAAAGAGCGGGCGAAGACCTTGGTGGATCTGGCTGCGAGTGCGGCTTTTCTCGCCCGCTCGGTGCCCCTGCCCTTCGACGACAAGGCGCGCGCGCTGCTGACGCCGGAAGCGCGCAGCCTGTTGGCCGGCCTTGTCGAAAGACTGGCAGACACCGATTTTTCCCAGACCGGGGTGGACACTGCGTTGCGGGCCTATGCGGACGCGGCCGGCAAGAAACTCGGCCAGATCGCCCAGCCTTTGCGCGCGGCGCTGACCGGCAGCACCACGAGCCCGGGGATCGATGCCACGTTGGCGGCCTTGGGACGCGACGAGTCGCTCGGCCGGATTGCAGCCGCGCTGGCCGGGTAGCCGGATGCTTGCGTGGAGCGCCATTGAGCGCCTGCTAAGGGCCCGTTCGACATTAACTGAATCGCGTTACCGGGTCGAACGGGCCCTTAGCTTTTGTTTGAAAGGCATCTTTGTCGGCGTGCCGACGCACTTATTTGCCGACGATGCCTAATGGCCGCCGGGCGCAGATTGATCGAGGGTAACGGGTCTCGTGTCCGGTTCGTGTGCCGGGGTGTTGTTGCCGCGTTTCATCGGCCGCATCCTGCCAAGGAGGCGAAGCAGTATCAGGTTGGCGACGCGCGGGATTTTTGCTGAAGATTGGAGTGAAACCATGAGCGGGATGAGCCTGAACCAGTGGGCGGAAGAAGCCATGGAGAGGCTGGCGCAAGCCGATCCGGTCGGCGCGTGATCGATCTGGCGGCCGCGATGTCCTGGTGAGACGCATGACCTTAAAGCCCCTGCTCACCCGGCTGCACGCCACCTTGTCGCAGGCGCATATCGCCGAGAAACTGGCGTTCGGGCTGCGCCTGTGGGCGTCGGTGTGTCTGGCGCTGTTTCTGGCCTACTGGCTGCAACTGGATAATCCGTTCTGGGCAGGCACCTCCGCCGGTATCGTCTGCCAGCCGAGCCTTGGCGCCTCGATCCGCAAAGCCGGGTTCCGGTTGATCGGCACGCTGATCGGCGCGGTGATGGTGGTGGCGATGATGGCGGCGTTTCCGCAAAGCCGTGCCGGGTTCATCCTGGTTCTGGCCGCCTGGTGCGGGCTGTGCGGGTTCGGCGCCACCGTGCTGCAGAATTTTGCCAGCTACGCGGCGGCATTGGCCGGCTACACCGCGGCGATCATTGCCGCCGATGCGATTGCCGACCCAAATTCGGTGTTCATCCTGGCGATCTCCAGAGCCAGCGAGATCTGCCTCGGCATCGTCTGCGCCGGGGTGGTGCTGCTGCTGACCGGCCGGGGCACCGCGCGGGCGCGGGCGGCGACCACCATCGCCACCATTGCGCGTGAAGCCGGGCTTGGCATGCGCGCCACCCTGTTCGGCGCCGGCGCCCCCTTGCCGGAGAGCGCGCCGGCACGGCGCGCGCTGATCGGCCGCGCCGGCGCGCTTTCCGCCCTGCTGGACGAAACGGTGGGCGAGAGTGCCGATTTGCGCGTGCGGTCCGGCACCTTGCAGGCGGCGGTAGATGGGCTGTTCGTGGCGCTCTCCGGCTGGCGCATGGTGGCCACCCATCTGGAAAGTATCCCGCCGGATCAGGCCGCCGCCGATGCGGCGCCGGCTTTGGCCGCCCTGCCCCCTGGCCCGGCGATTGTGATGGCGGCGGAGAGCAGCCCGGCCGATACACGCGACCGCTGCCGGCAGGCCGCCAATGCGATGCTGGCGCAGAGCGTGGCCAATCCGGCGGAAGCTCTGGTAGCCACCGGGGCGGCCGATGTGCTGGTGGGGCTGGCACGCGCGTTGAACGGCGTGGCCCTTCTGGTGGAACCGGCGCGGGCGGAGGTGAGCGAGTCCGGCGCCAATTTGCGCCTGCCGGACCTGCTGCCGGCGATCCTGAACGGGATACGCTCATGTCTGATCGTGCTGGTGCTGGCCGCCTTCTGGATCGTTACCGCCTGGCCCTCCGGCACCACCGCTTTGCTGTTTGGCGCGATCATTGTGCTGCTGCTCTCGCCGCGCGGTGACAGCGCCATTTCCAACGCCTGGGGCTTTCTGGCCGGCACCATATTCACCGCCTGCCTGGCGGGATTGGCCGATTTTGCCCTGCTGCCAGGGCTGGAAGGCTTCACCCGCCTCGCCCTGGTGCTGGGCGTGTTCCTGGTGCCGCTGGCGGCGATCAGCGCCGGGGAATGGCAAAAATCCTTCTTCGTGGCGGCGGCGACCAATTTCGTGCCGTTGCTGGCGCCGGCCAACCTACAGAGCACCGACACCGTCGCCTTCTATAATTCCACCGCCGCCATTGCCATCGGCGTGGGGGTTGGCGTGGGCGTGATGGCGCTGCTGCCCCAGCTTTCCGGCCCGCAGCGTGTGGCGCGGCTGAGCAGCCTGACATTGCGCGATCTGAAGCGCCTGGCGACACGCAGCCGGCCAGGCACCCAGCGCCAATGGGAGTCGCTGCTCTATGGCCGTATTTCCGTGCTGCCGGATTGTGCCAGCCCGCAGACACGCAGCGACATGGTGGCGGCCTTGTATCTGGGCGAGGCGATGCTGCGGCTGCGCCAATTCGCCGCCAGGCTTGGCGGCTTGGCCCGCGTTGCCGACATTCTGGCGGCGCTGGCGAAACGCCAGCCGGTGGCAGCTTCCCAGGCGCTGAAAATGCTCGATGACGAGGTGGTTTCCCGCAACGACCCGCGCCCGCAGATGATACGCGCAAGGGCGGCGATCCTGGCGATGCAGGAAGTGCTGGCACGGCATGGCGGCTATTTTGGCGCGGCGGGAGGCGGCGATGCGATTCCATGAGCTGAATATCTTTGGCGTCTATGTCTCGCCGGTTGCCGCCATGCTGCTGGTGGCCTGGCTGATCCTGCTGGTGCTGCGCCGGATTGCCAATCGCGCCGGGCTGTGGCGCCGCCTCTGGCACCCGGCTTTGGCAAGCCTGGCGGTTTATGTGATCGTGCTGTCGATGATCGTGATCGCGGTGGGGAGATAAAGCGATGCCGGACCAGACCAGCGATCTGTTTCCACACGCGGAAAAATTGCAGCTGGAACCGCCGCGCCACGGCGCCGCGCCTATCCTGGTGCCGGTGCTGCTGACGCTCTGCCTGGTGGTGGCGGCGGCGTTGTGCGGCTGGGCGGCGTGGACGGCCTATGTGTCGCCACCCTGGACGCGCGACGGCACTGTGCGTGCCTATGTGGTGACGCTGACGCCGGAAGTCTTCGGCCGCATCGTGCGGTTGCCGGTGGCCGACAACCAGTTTGTCCGCAAGGGCGACACGCTGATGGAGATCGATCCCACCGATTACGCGATCGCCGTGCAGACCGCGGAGGCCAATCTGGACCAGGCGCGGGCGAATGCCGCCAACAAGCAGGAGGAAGCCAAACGCCGGCTGGCGCTGACCAATCTCAGTACCTCGGAGGAGGAACGGCAGACCTATGTAAGCGCCGCCAAGGCTGCCGATGCGGCGGTGGCGCAGATGCTGGCCAGCCTGGCGCAGGCCAAGGTGAATCTGGACCGCACCCGCATCATCTCGCCGGTGGATGGCTATGTGACCAATCTGCAGACGCGCGAAGGCAATTATGCGATTGCCGGGCAGCACAATATCAGCCTGGTGGATGCGGCATCGTTCTGGGTGGATGGATATTTCGAGGAAACCGAGCTGCATGCCATCCATGATGGCGATGCCGCGCATGTGCATCTGATGGGCTGGCCGGGTGTGGTGCTTGGCCATGTGGCGGGTGTCGCGCGTGGCATCCAGGTTGCCAACGCTACCGCGGATGCCAGTGGCCTGGCCTCGGTGAATCCGATTTTCACCTGGGTGCGCCTGGCCCAACGCGTGCCGGTGCGGATTGCGATCGATACGGTGCCCGCCGGGTTGCGGCTGGTGGCAGGGCAGACGGCGAGCGTGGAGATCGTGCGTTAATTCATCCCGCGCGGGCAGGTTTTGTAACACCTTTGGAACGCCCGGTAGAAACTTGAAAGGCTGTTGAAGCCACAAGCAAAGGCGATGCCGGCGATGGTTTCGTCGCGGTCTGGCCGGCGCAGCCAGGCCAGGCAGGCATCCAGCCGCCGGCGCTGCACGAGCAGGCTGAACGAGTCGCCGGACGGTGCCAGTGCCAGATGCAGGCTGCGTACCGACATGCCGAGCGCCCGCGCGGCGTTGCGTGCGGACAGCGCCGGATCGGATAAATGCGCGTCTATATAAGCATGAATGCGAAGCCGCCGGTGTAGCAGCAGCGCCTCTCCGGCATCCCGGCGCGGCGAGGCCAGCCGCGGGGCGGGCCGCCGGATATCCGGCGCGGACGGTGGATCGGCCAAGTTCTGCATCATGCTCAGGCTCCGTCGTCGCGCAATTTCCTCTGCTCATGGAAACGGGATGCGGCGGCAAATACGGACATGGCGTGGGGCAAATCGGTTCGTCCGCGGAAAAACCGCGACCGAAGACAGTTTTGCACGGAATGGGAAGACGCGCCGGGGCCATCCTGAATAGAGGGTGCGCCACACCCGAACGCCGGGTGCCGCGGCGATGAGCGCCGCGGGAATATTCTGATGGAGAACACCATGTTTTTGAAACGTCAGATCGCCGCCTGCGCGATCCTTGCCTGCTGCGCCGCCGGCGCATCCGCCTCGGCCGCTACCCTGGTTTGGCCAGCCAGCATTGTCGGCACCTGGAACGGCACATCGAACCAGACGCCGATCGTATTGACCATTACCACCCAGAGCGCGGGCGGCAAATGCCAGGCGATCAGCGGCACCGTGCAGAATGTCGGGGCCAGCTACACCGAACCGATGTCAGGCTATTATTGCCCCGGCAGCGGTGCGTTGGAGTTCCTCCGCTTCCCGACGAACTCGCCGACCGCGTACCAGGCCTATGCGGGCAATCTGTCCCAGACGCCGGTGCCGAAACACACCACGCAGATGATGGCCGGCGTGTTCGGCCAATACACACCGTCCTACGGCCCGCTGGGGCAATTCAGCTTTTCCGTCTTCAAGTAACAGCCTCAACACATCTCTGAAAGGAACAAACCCATGCGCAAGTTTCTCACCCTGTGCTCCGTCGCAGGTATTTCCTCGCTGATTGCCGCTGGTTCCGCTCTGGCGGCGGCCTATCCCACAAGCGTTCTCGGCACCTGGACGATCCGGGCGAATGATACGCAGCCCTTCACCTTCACCGTGCAGACGCAATCTTCCGATGCGCCCTGCGCGGTGATCACCGGCGTGCTCGGTGCCCCGAACGACACCATCGCCGGCTATTACTGCCCGGCGACCGGGCTGGTGAGTTTCGAGCGGAACTCCTCCAATCCGACTGTGCTTGGCGGCACCTTCCAGATATTTTCCGGGCAAGCTTCGTGGGCGGGCAGCGGCAACATCACCACGCAGATCACCGGCAATTTCACCAACTATGGCGGCGGCGACAACACCGGTGCGTTTTCCTTCTCGGCCTATCTGCCAGTGCCATAGCAAGCGGCAGCCTTGGGTGGCGTGGGTCTTGATCCACGCCACACCTGCTCTGGCTGTTATTTCGCTGTCCATTTCGCCAGCCAGGCCAACACCGTATTCTGCCATAGTTCCGAATTCTGCGGCTTGAGCACCCAGTGATTTTCGTCCGGGAAGGTCAGGAATTCGCTTGGCACGTTCTTGCGCTGCAAGGCGGTGAAGGCGGCCAAACCCTGTTCGAGCGGAATGCGGTAATCATGCGCGCTGTGGATCACCAGCATCGGCGTGTTCCAGTCAGCCACGTGATCGATCGGATTGAAGCGTTCGTAATTCTGCGGCTTTTCCCACGGCGTGGCGTGGCCGTTTTCCCATTCGGAAAACCAGAGTTCCTCGGTGGCGTAGCCCATCATCCGGTTGTCGAACACACCGTCATGATCCACCAGGCATTTCCAGGGGGCTCCCCAGACACCCTCGATCCAATAGATCATGAAGCCGCCATAGGAGGCCCCGAGCGCGCAGGCTTTGGTGCCGTCGAGATATGAATATTTCGCCAGGGCTGCTTTCCAGCCGGCTTGCAGATCGGCGAGCGGACGGTCGCCCCAATGGGAACTGATGGAATCGGTAAAAGCCTGGCCGTAGCCGGTGGACCCGTGGAAATCGATGAACACGGTGGCGAAGCCGGCGGCGGCATAGGTTTGCGGGTTCCACCGAAAACTCCAATCATCGCCAAAACTGCCTTGCGGCCCGCCATGAATCAGGAATGCCACCGGATATTTTTGGCCCGGTTTTGCGTTGGCAGGGGGCATGACAAAGCCATGCACGGTTTCGTGGTTCCAGCCGGTAAAGGTGAATTGTTCTGGCTGGGCGAAATCGATACCCGCGAGTTTTTCGGCATTTGCATGGGTGATTTGCAGGGGGGCGGGTTTTGCCAAGAGGTAGAGTTGTGCCGGTGAGGTCAGGCTGTCACTGGCATAAACCAGCGTTTGCCCGGAAATATCGATATCGGCGACATGGCCGTGATTGGTGAGCGGCGTGACCGCGCCGTTCTGCGCATCGATGGCGAAGAGTTTTTTGGTGCCGGTATCATCGGCGGTGACATACAGGGTGCGGCCATCCGCCGACCATCGCAGCGCATCCGGCGAATGGTCCCAGTTTTTGGTCAGGAGCTCGCGGGTGGCGCCGGTGTTCAGATCGCGCAGCATGATGGCGAAGCGATCGGCTTCGAAGCCGGGGCGTTTCATGGCTTTATAGGCGAGGGTTTTACCGTCTGGCGAAAACACCGGTGCCGCATCCCAGGCGGGGTTGGATGCGGTGAGATCTTTTGGCGCGGCCGTGCCATCGATGGAGGTTTGGAAAAGATCGAAATTTGTGCTCCGGGGTTCGGTGCGGCCGGCCTGGCGGGCGGAAAAGATCACGCTGCTGGAATCGGGGGAAATGGCGTAATCCGCGTCGTCGCCGAACGGCTTGCTGGGGGTATCGCCATCGAAGCCGCGCATCAGGGGGCGTGGGTCGCCGTCAGCTTCTCCCTGAGCGTTCAGCGTGAGCGCCCATAACTGGTTGCGGGTGCCATCCTCCCATTCATCCCAGTGGCGGACAAAGAGTTTGGTGTAGAGCGTGCCAGAGGCTTTTTGCGCGGCGCGCGCATCCAGGCGGGTTTTCGTGCAGGACAGAGTGTCGCAATCTGGGAATACGGCCGCGGAGAATACGAGGGCCTTATTGTTCGGGGCGATACGGAAGGTGCCGATATCCAGGGGCAGATGCGTGACTTGTACGGGCGCGGCGCCGGCGTGGCTGGCGGAGATATCGGTTCGCCAGATCTGCGTGCTGCCGTTGCGGGAGGAGAGGAAATAGATGCTTTTCCCATCCGGCGACCAGCGCGGATTGGTGGCCCCGCCATCGGAGGCGGCCAACCGCCAGGGCTGGCCACTGCCGCAGGAGAGGCAGATGTCCCAGATGGCGTGCACACCCTTATTGGCGGTGTAATCGGTGCTGCGCACATCGTAGACCACGCTTTTACCATCGGGCGAGATGTGGGGATCGGAAATGCGGTCCAGCATCACCAGATCATGCGGCGTTAGGGTGCGGGCTTGGGCGTGGGGTGTGCTGATCAGGCAGGCGGCGGCGAGGGCCAGATATCGACGCATGGGATACTCCGTTTGGACGGGAGTATCCGGAGGGAGCAGGCGGCGGTCAATCCGCTGAGATGGTTTGTAGTGGTTGAGTTCAAGTTTCCATGCGGAAATCAATTTTCTTCCTCACCATCATCGATGTCTGCGTCGGCTGACTCACTAGGCTGCAAGTACTCCTCGGCTTTAGTCCAGTTTGGACCCCTTCGATTTAGTCTTGGCTCTAAAACCTGAATCAGCACGGCCTCGACTTGGTTGAGGCCGTACCGTAGGGACACATTTCGCTTTAGTTCCTTCGCTTGGTCCTTTACCAAAAGTTTGTTATTGACGCCCACTTGGTAAGAACCAAACCAAGAAAAGTATGACCATCTGTTACGCGGATGATCTATCTGATGTTGCCTTAGGCGAGTAAATATAACGCCAGCCTGGCCGACCTGAACTGGCTGCTCAAAGCGATCGTATAAAACGTATATCCCCATTTGCTTCCTGAAATCTACTTTCCGGTTGCGGTTACCTACCATCTGGCCATCTAGTGAAGCGGTGCCGCCAGGGCCCTGGCTCCCCACTTTACTTTTTCCTTGCTCCACATGAATCCAAAGTTTTTGATGATTAACAAGGATTTGACCTCACTCACAGCGTTTTGCTTTCTCAACCCTCCGACACTTCGCAATGCCTTCAAGCCCGCGAAGACTGGCGGTCACACCCGCCGCCATTGCGGGCGTGCAACGCGGTGCGCAGTCCGTATGGCGCTTGGAAGAATCGGGACCCTTGGCTGAGGGGGGCGCAACCCGCGCGGCGTGGCGATGACGGGACGGGGGTCGTAGGCGGGGCCACACGATCCTCGGATCGCCCAAGTGCGATCGCGGCTACGCTGACGGTTCGGATCTCCGTTTCCGTTGCTGCGATCGCCACACGGACCAATCCACCGGTTCTGAGGCCTCAACCTTCAGTCGCTCGCCGACATCGATTTTCTCGGTGAAGATCACCAGGTTGAGTGCCGCGCTGCGCGCGCTTGGCACAATCAATCCGTCGAAATCGAGAAAGAAGGCGGCGGCGGCGATCGCTTGGGTGACCGCGTAATCGAAGCTTGCGTAGCGCCGGCCATCGACACCCAATGTGGACAAGCTGCCGATGTCGGCAAAGCGGAGGGCGTTATCTGTGCGCGTGGTGATGCGGTGGAGTTCGTGCTCGATGCGGCTTGGCCATACTGGCTCCAGGGAGAGTCTGTAGCCTATTTCAGCAAGAGCGCCGGCCCGCGCAAGGCTGGTGTAAAGTACTTCGAATTCGCCCGGCGGGCTCCAGCGGCCGCCGGCAGCCGATCCACGCAATGCATCGCGGCCCTTTGCTGTTACGCGCCACGTCTCGCCATAGAACGCCTCGGACGGACGGCACTCAAGGGCGTCCAGCAATTCTCGATCATGCTGGCGAGAGAGGCGGCCCATTTTTAGGTGAAGGTGGCGTCGGACAAGCTGTCGATCACGGCCAAAACACGATCGGCGTCACCAAGGTGGATCAGGTCGATGGCGCGGGCACCATCCAGAAGGGGGTGGCGCGCATAAAGCCATATGCGCGTTTCCTCGGGGCTATAAAACTCCGCCAATCGATCAACCACGTAACGCAGATCGGAGATGACGAGTTGTGTCTTCGGCTGCGGTGCGGCTTTCCCGGCCGCCCAGCGCGACACCGTGGCCTGCGAGACATGGGTGATATTGGCGAGATCCGACCCCTTGAGACCGCCGCGGGTGCGCAGATCTTCCACCAGGCGAGCGACGGCGGCGCTCATGGCCGCGCCACTTGGAGCAGCGAAGCGGCACTATCCGCCAGAGGGCTCGTTGGATGAAGGATATGGGTTTTCAAAGAGGTCATGGGCCAGGACTTGCGTTTCTCTTTCATGCAATAGTCCATATGAAAGATTTCTGCAAGATTAGCTGCAAGCGGCGCCTCTGTCATCGCTGAAGGGGAGCTTCGATCGACGGCCCGGCATCGCCAAGGCGGTATGCGTTGGCTAGGATGGCCGCAAAGCTGCGCGCAAATGGAGGATGCCGTATGTCGTTGACGCTTTATGCTCATCCCTTCTCCTCATATTGCCAGAAAGTGCTGATGGCGCTGTGGGAGAATGAAACCCTCTTTACCTACCGGCATCTGGAAGAGCCGGGGGCGGCGGAGGAACGCGCGGCGCTGTGGCCGATCGGCCGGTTTCCGGTGCTGCTGGATGATGGCCGGGTGATCGTGGAATCCAGCATCATCATCGAATATCTGGGCCTGCACCATGCCGGCGCGGCCCGATTGCTGCCAAGCGACCCTGTTGAGGCGCTGGACGTGCGGTTCATAGACCGGTTTTTCGACAATTACGTGATGGCCGCCATGCAGAAGCCGGTATCCGAGGCGCTGCGCGGCGAAAGCGCGCGCACGGAAGCGGCGATAGCAGAGGCGTGCGCGGCGCTGGAAATCGCCTATGCCTGGCTGGAAGAAAGACTATCAGGCCAAAACTGGGCGGCCGGCGAGCATTTTACCATGGCCGATTGTGCTGCTGCCCCCTCGCTTTTCTACGCGGATTGGGTTCACCGGATCGGGCCCGGCTTCCCAATCCTGCGTGCCTATCGTTCGCGTTTATTGGCGCGCCCGTCTTTTGCACGCGCCGTTGAGGAGGCACGACCCTATCGCGCCTATTTTCCGCTGGGGGCGCCTGATCGGGATTGAGCGGATGAATGCGCTTTGCTGGTGGGCTGCGAGCAGCCCAGCTTACGTACGGGCTAACGCTGGGGCATGCCTTCCGGAACCACGGTTTTTGCAATCGTCGCATCCAGCGCCTCATACGCCGCGTAGTCGATGGTGGCGTAGAGTTGGGTGCGGGTCTGCATGCGGTCGATCATGTTCTGCGCGCCACCATCGCGGGCGATGGCGGCGTACAGCTCTTCCTGGGCGCGGTTGGCAACGCGCAGTGAGCTGACCGGCCAGATCACCATGCTGTAGCCCATGGCTTCGAATTCGGCGGCGGTGAAGAACGGGGTTTTGCCGAATTCGGTCATGTTGGCCAGCAATTTCACCCCGGGCATGCGGGCGGCGAATTCGCGGAACATGTCAGCGGTGTGCAGGGCTTCCGGAAAAATGGCGTCGGCGCCGGCTTCAACGTAAAGTTTGGCGCGGGCGATGGCGCCATCCATGCCTTCGCTGGCCGCCGCATCGGTGCGGGCCATCACGAAGAGATGCCGGCGGGCGCGCACGGCGGCGGCCACCTTGGCGGCCATGTCACGCGGATCGGCGAGTTTCTTGTCGTTCAGATGGCCGCATTTCTTTGGCAGCAACTGATCTTCCAGATGCACGGCGGCGGCACCGGCATCTTCAAAACTGCGCACCATGTGCATCACATTCAACGCTTCGCCATAGCCGGTATCGCCATCCACCAGCACCGGCAGCATGGAGGCGCGCGCCACCTGACGGATGAAGAAGCACACGTCTTCAATGGTGATCACACCCAGATCGGGCAGGCCCATGGAGGCGGACATGGCGGCGCCGGACAGATACACGCCCGGAAACCCCGCCGCCTTGGCCTGCAACGAGGCCTGGCCATTATGCGCACCAGGCAGCCGCACAATGCCAGGCTGCGCCAGCAGCGCCCTAAAACGGTCGCCGGCCGGCGCGGCCGGCAGATCGGCGCCAACCAGGTAGGTCACGAAGACGCTCCGCGCTGCGCCAGCGGCACGAAAGCGAGATCTTCCGGGCCGATGTAATTGGCCGTCGGGCGGATAATTTTGCCGTCCTGACGCTGCTCGATCACATGCGCCGCCCAACCGCTGGTGCGCGAAATCACGAAGAGCGGCGTGAACATCTCCGTTGGCACGCCCATCATCCGATAGGAGGCGGCGCTGAACCAATCCAGGTTCGGGAACATTTTCTTCAGCTCCCACATCACGCTTTCCAGACGCTCCGCGACATTGAACAATTTCATGTCGCCGGCGTTCTCGCTCAGCCGCCTGGCCACCGATTTGATCACCACATTTCGCGGATCACTCACGGTGTAGACCGGGTGACCGAAGCCGATCACCACTTCCTTGTTGGCAACGCGCTTGCGGATATCGGCCTCCGCCTCGTCCGGCGTGGCATAGCGTTGCTGGATATCCAAAGCCACTTCGTTGGCGCCGCCATGCTTTGGCCCGCGCAGCGCGCCGATGCCGCCGGTAATGGCGGAATACATGTCCGACCCCGTGCCGGCGATCACCCGCGCGGTAAAAGTGGAGGCATTGAATTCATGCTCGGCATACAGAACCAGCGAGGTGTGCATGGCCCGCACCGACAGCTCGCTGGGCTTCTTGCCATGCAGCAGATGCAGGAAATGGCCGGCAATGCTGTCATCATCGGTTTCCACATCGATGCGCTTGCCGTTATGCGAGAAATGCCACCAATAGAGCAGGATGGAGCCCAGGCTTGCCATCAGCCGGTCGGCGATATCGCGCGCGCCGGCCAGATTGTGATCTTCCTTTTCCGGCAGAATGCAGCCCAGCGCACTGACGGCGGTGCGCATCACATCCATCGGGTGGGTGGCGGCGGGGATTTTTTCCAGAATGGCGCGCACGGCGGATGGAATGCCGCGCAGCGCCGCCAGCCTGGTTTTATAGGCGCGCAATTCCGCTTCGGTCGGCAGGCGTTCATGCACCAGAAGATGCGCAATCTCCTCGAACTCGCACACATCGGCCACATCCAGGATGTCGTAGCCGCGGTAATGCAAATCATTGCCGGTGCGGCCAACCGTGCAGAGCGCCGTGTTGCCGGCGATAACGCCTGACAGGGCCACGCTTTTCTTCGGCTTCGGGCCGGTGGAAACCGCCATATCGATCTGGTCCATGGGTATTGGTCCCTCGTGTTCTTAGAAAATACCGGGCACGCCGCGCAGCAAATTGCCGGCGGGGATGGCGATCGTCAGGCCCGCCAGCTCCTCCGGCTTCAGGCTTGGCAGGCGCTGGGCCACCTCCAAAAAACGTTCGGCTTCGGACGCGTCCAGCAAGCCTTCCGTCAGCATACGGAATTTTCCGATATAATGCGGGCGCTGCCAGGGCGTTGCACCCAGCGTGTGGGCGTTGGCCACCGCCATCTCATCGGCAATCACCGTGCCGTCCTTCATGGTGATGATCACGCGGCCGCCAAAGGCTTTCACCGCCGGATCGATCGAGTGGTAACGCTCGGTCCATTTCTTGTCTTCGATCGTGCGGATTTTCTGCCAGAGCCGCACCGTATCGGCGCGGTTGGCACGTTCCGGCGCGTAGCTGCGCACATGGTGCCAGGCGCCATCCTGCAAGGCCACAGCGACGATATACATGATCGAATGGTCCAGCGTTTCGCGGCTGGCGCTGGGGTCGAATTTCTGCGGATCGTTGGCGCCGGTGCCGATCACGTAATGGGTGTGATGGCTGGTTTCGATCAGCACATCGGCCACGTCGTCCCAATTCTCAACCTGTTTGCCCATCTTGAAGGCCAGATCGATCAGCGCCTGGCTTTGATATTCGGCCGAATGTTCCTTGGTGTAGGTATCCATGATGGCGCGCTTGGCCTCGCCAGGCTCCGGCAGCGGCACCTGGTAATGTGCGGTCTTGCCGCCGAGCATCCAGGCAATCACGCTGTCCTCGCCTTCATAGATCGGGCTTGGCGCGCCCTCGCCGCGCATGGCCCGATCCACCGCCTCGATCGCCAGCTTGCCGGCATGGCTGGGCGCGAACGCCTTCCAGGAACTGATCTCGCCTTTGCGGCTCTGGCGCGTTGCGGTGGTCACGTGCAGGGCCTGCTGCACCGCCTGGTAGATGATTTCCGTGGGAAGACCCAGCAGGGTGCCGATGCCGGCCGCCACCGAGGGGCCGAGATGGGCCACATGGTCGATCTTGTGTTCGTGCAGGCAGATGGCCTTCACCAGATCGACCTGGATTTCGTAGCCGGTGGCCAAAGCGCGCACCAGATCGGCGCCGCCCTTCCCGGTCTGCTGCGCGGTGGCCAGGATCGGCGGGATGTTGTCGCCGGGGTGGCTGTATTCGGCGGCCAGAAACGTATCGTGGTAATCCAGCTCTCTTACCGCGGTGCCGTTGGCCCAGGCCGCCCATTCGGCATGCACGCGCACATCCGGGCCGAGGCCGAACAAGGTGGCGCCGCCGGGCCGTGCATGCGCCAAAGCCTGATCCCGCGCGGAGACGATGGGGTGGCGGTTGATCGAGGCGATAGCCACCGAGGCGTTGTCGATCACCCGGTTGATGATCATCTCCGTCACCTCCGGCAGGATCTCCACCGGATCGGCGGCGACCGCGGCAATCTTCCAGGCAAGCTGGTCTTCCCGCGCCAGGCGGTCGGCTTCCGGATGAACTTTTACGTCGTGCAGCTTCATTGCCGTGGTTTCCTATGGATTTTTGCGGTTACCTGCGCCTGCGCGGCCTTTAGGTCAATTCCGATTGACATGGCCCTTCGATACGAAAATTGTATCGTGATGGACCTCAATCTGATCAAGCGTTTCGGGCATTTTCTCGCGGTGGTGGAGGAAGGGCATTTTGGCCGCGCCGCCACACGCCTGGGCATGTCTCAGCCGCCGCTGACGGCGCAGATCCAGGCGCTGGAGCGAGGCTTGGGGGTAAAGCTGCTGGACCGGTCGCGCCAGGGCACCCGGCCGACGGCCGAAGGCGCCATTCTGCTGCCGGCCATTCGCCGACTGGAGGAGGCAGCGCGTGCGGTGGAGGCGCTGGCGCGCGAAGTGCGGTCCGGCAAGCGGGCGGTGATCACCGTGGGCTGCGTCACCAGCGGGCTGTTCGATCCCCTGCCCCGGCTGATGCGCAGCTTTCAGGCCGCCCGGCCGGACGTGGTGGTCACCATACGCGAAATGGACACCGCGGTGGCGGTGGAGGCTTTGCGCGCCGGCGAGGTGGATATTGCGCTGGCCCGCCTGGAGCGCGACCGCCTGCCGATCCGCATCCTGCCCGGGCCGCCCGACCTGCTGGTGGTGGCTGTCGCTGAAACCGATGTTTTGGCCGCCCAGCCCTCCATCGATCTCGCCACCCTGGCAGGCCGCCCGATGGTGGTTTTGCCGCGCGCCATCAGCCCGGCCTATTTCGACAGATTGGTTGCCGCCTGCCGCCAGGCCGGGTTTGAGCCGAACGCCGCGCGGGAGGTGACGAGCGCGCTGGCGCAACTGGCCTTGGTGGCGGCGGGGTTGGGGGTGGCGCTGGTTTCCTCGGGCATGGCGTGCCTGGCGCCGCCTGGGGTGGTGTTTCGAAAGCTGAAAAAGCCGGTGGCAGCAGTGGGGGTGGCGCTGGCGTGGAATACGGAGCGGGAGAGCGAGATTAGTCGGGAGATGGAGCGGGATTGGGGGGTGGCGCGGAATTGAACGAGCCCGGTGCGGCGACCAGAGTCGTAGCCCGTATCGCGCTTGGGCGATGCGGGTCCCAGCTACCGCCTCTGATTCGGCCGCGCTTTGCCACGCCGAAATTTGACATGCGATAGGCTACAGGCTACATTACGCCATGATACGGAGTTTCCGGCATCGTGGTTTGAAGCGGTTCTTCGAGCGCGGCGAGACGGCGCAGGTGCGGGCCGACATGCGCGAGAAAATCGAGAACATCCTGTTCATGCTGGACGCAGCGACCGGCCCGGAAAACATGGACCTGCCCGGCTTCCGTCTGCATTCGCTGAAGGGCGACTTGCGCGGGCTTTGGGCCGTCACCGTCCGCGCCAACTGGCGCATTATTTGGCGTTTTGATGGTGCCGACGCCATCGACGTGGACCTGATTGACTACCATTAGGAGTGATGAAAGATGCCGATGAAGAATCCCCCGCATCCGGGCCGGATTATCCGGCAGGAATGCATTGAACCCCTTGGGCTGACTGTGACGGACGGCGCGAAGATACTCGGTGTTTCGCGCAACGCGCTGTCCGAACTGCTCAACGAACGGCGCGGCATTTCCCCAGAAATGGCGATCCGGCTCGACAAGGCATTCGGTGGCGGGGCGGAGACGTGGCACCGCATGCAGGGCGCCTACGACATGGCGTTGGCAATGAGGAGCGCCGACAAGATCAAGGTGCGTAGGATGGCGCGACCGATCTTGCCGGCGGTGTGATTTGCCCCCCCCGCGCCGCGAAAACTCCAAGCAGAGAGGACGCTTTTTTCCCAAGCGCCTCTATAAGCTTCGGGCACGCGTCGAACAGGCAATCGGCAAACTCAAGCGGTTCAAACGCGTCGCCATGCGCTGCGAGAAGACCGACATAAGTTACTCAGCCATCATCAGCTTTGCGTGCGCGCTGATGCTCGTTAAATCCGTCCACACGGCCTAATTCCAAGCAAAGGGCAAATGCAGATTAGCCGCACATGGAGGTTCTTCGGTTGAATTGGCAATATACAAGGCGAGGCGACGGATTGATAGCAGTCACGCTCGATAACAACGTGTGGGATTTTCTATTTGCGAAAAAAATAGACCTTGGAGCTGAACTGCGCTCGGACGAATTTGCAATTTTTATTACGCGTCAGGTCGAAATCGAGACTATGGCGATTTCGGATATGGAATCGAAGACCCTGCTCAAGGATTATATAGCCCGGACAATAGCCGAGTGCGGCATCAAGACAACGTCGGTATTCGGCTTTGCCACACTCGGCCCAGGCCGGCAGCGCATGGGAGGATGGGGGCAAGGGACATGGCAGTCACAGACCGAGCGACAATTCTACGATGCGATAAGACAACAATACCTGTTAGGAAAAAAGGAAACGAAAAGCCAGCTCACCCAAAATGAGGCAGACGCAGCTGTTGCAGCGCAGTCCTTTTTTTCAATCGCGTTGACCTGTGAAAAGCCCGGAAAAGCCGGTCCAATTCGATTTGCCGCCGAGCATGGTGGTAAGGTTCTCTATTTGCCCGATATCGACCGAAGCGGGCTGACATTAAGGGCATATATCGCTGCTTTCCATCACAGCGCGTAGATCAAGAGATTCGGGCCTCTCACAGCGTACATTATAATGACACCACAACGAGACTAAAGGCCATCGCGCCGTGTGGCCCAATTTAGGGGTCTTCTGATTTTGCGATTTGACGAGATGCGCCCCACCTGCTGCCTTCGACTTCCCATGGTAATGCGGGTTGATCTCTAAGCCGCCTTCCGACGACATTGCCCTGGCGGTTCTTGCTAATGCGGGATAACAGACTGCGCCGCAAGGCGCAGCTCCGCCGACCGCCTTTTCAAAATCCAAGACTTCCAGACACAATTCTCGGGCAAGCAATTTCACAGAGTTGTACTCTTGAAAAGACATGCCCGAATGTGGTTCGGTCGCTGCGTAGTTTAGGTTCCTTATGCTAACATAAGCTCAGGCATGCTCGGGGTTTCCGAACGGCAGGATTGCCCGAAAGATAAGGCCAGAACGCGGGCGATCACGCTGAGGCTTGGGCGGCCGACCATGAGGCGGACGCGTTCGCCTGGCGGGACAGCCGCCAACTGCGCCATGACCTCCTGTGCCGTGCCTTCGATAACGCCGCCGTATGCCGCCATGCCCGTCCGCTCCAAGCCACTCGCCACCACATCGTAACACGGACGGGCCGATAAATCTCGCCTCGCGCCGATGGTCCAAGCCCGCCGCCTTGCCTTCCCACCCCCATCCCTGACACAACGCCCCCGTGCCGCCGCCCCTTCTCTCCCTCCAGGATATCCAGCTCACCCTCGGTGGCGCGCCCCTGCTCGATGGTGCGCAGTTGGCCGTCTCAGCCGGGGAGCGCATCTGCCTGGTCGGGCGCAATGGCTCCGGCAAATCCACCCTGCTGAAAATCGCCGCCGGCCTCACCACCGCCTTCGATGGGCGGCGCTTCCTCCAGCCGGGGGCGACCATCCGCTACCTCCCGCAAGAGCCGGATTTTGGCGAGGCGCCCACCGTGCTCGCCTATGTTGAAGCCGGCCTCGGCCCCAGCGACAACCCGTTCCATGCCCGCGCGCTGCTGGAACAGGCGGGGCTTACCGGGGAGGAGACCCCGCAAAGACTCTCCGGCGGTGAAGCCAGGCGCGCCGCCATCGTACGCGCGCTGGCGCCGGAGCCGGACCTGCTGTTGCTGGACGAGCCGACCAACCATCTGGACCTGCCGGGTATCGAATGGCTGGAATCCACGCTCGGCTCGCTGCGCGCCGGCATTGTACTGATCAGCCACGACCGGCGCATGCTGGAGACCATCTCTCGCAGCATTGTCTGGCTCGATCGCGGCCGCACCAAGAGCGTGGATCGCGGGTTTGCCCATTTCGAAGCCTGGCGCGACGAGGTGCTGGCGCAGGAGGAGCTGGAGCAGCACAAGCTCGGCCGGCAGATTGCCCGCGAGGAAGACTGGATGCGCTACGGCGTGACCGCACGGCGCAAGCGCAATGTGCGCCGGGTGGCGGAGCTGGCCGGGCTGCGCGAGGCCAAGCGTGAGCATCAGCGCCCGGTGGGCGGCGTGCGGATGGCGGCCAGCGAGGCAGAGGGGTCGGGCAAGCTGGTTTCCGTCGCCAAACATGTCTTTAAGAGCTTCGGCGACCAGGCGGTGGTGCGCGATTTTTCCGCCCGAATCATCCGCGGCGACCGGGTGGGCATTGTCGGCCCCAACGGCGCGGGCAAATCCACGTTGCTCAAGATGCTGACGGGCGAGTTGGCGCCCGATCGCGGCGAGATCAAACTCGGCACCAATCTGGCCGCGGTAACGCTGGATCAGACCCGTGCCAGCCTGAACCCGGCCGCCACCTTGTCGGAAACACTCACCGGCGGCTCGGGCGACCAGGTGCTGGTGAATGGCGAAAAGCGCCATGTGATCGGCTATATGAAGGATTTTCTGTTCCGGCCGGAGCAGGCGCGTACCGCTGTTGGCGTGCTTTCGGGCGGCGAGCGGGGGCGGCTGATGCTGGCGGTGGCGCTGGCCCGCGCCTCCAATCTGATGATCCTGGATGAGCCGACCAACGATCTGGATCTGGAGACGCTCGATCTGCTGCAGGAAATGCTGGCCGATTACCAGGGCACGGTTTTGCTGGTGAGCCATGATCGTGACTTTCTCGATCGTGTCGTCACCTCCACCATCGCCGCCGAAGGCGATGGCAAATGGCTGGAATATGCCGGCGGCTATTCGGACATGCTGGCGCAGCGTGGCTCGCCTGCGGTGGCCAAGGCGGAAGCACGCAAGCGCGGCGCCAGCGGGGCGGCCAAACCGGCCACGCCCGCGAAAAGACTGTCGTTCAAGCAGATGCATGAGCTGGAAAAGCTGCCTGATGTGATCGCCAAGTTGCAGGCCGATCTGGCGCGGTATCAGCGTGTGCTGACCGACCCCAATCTGTTCACCCGCGACCAGAAAAAATTCCAGTCCACCACCTCCGCCCTGGCCCAGGCGGAAGCCGATCTGGCGAAGGCCGAAGAACGCTGGCTGGAGCTGGAAATGCTACGCCAGGTCGATTGAAAGCCGGCTTTGCCGATCCTGCTTGATGCAGGGCCTGGGGCGTAGCGCAAGCTTCCAGCGCCGACACCGCCCTGCGCGCCGCTGGCGGATTCGATATCGAATGGCTTCGGCGGGAGCCTGGCCGTCACGCGGCGCTGGTGCGGCAGGGTGACGCCGGCTATCAGTATGATTCGAATGTGGCGGTTGCGTTGCCGGCACAACCTTATGGCACCGCGCCTTATGCAGCCAGCCAGCGTTACGGCATCAGCGCCGCCAACGCGCCGAATTATCACTGGGGCGCTCCAAGGCCGTCGCCATCCGCAGGCAGTGTCGTTGTCATGCCTGCAACTTCGCCGACCGGCGATGTTACGTATTCCTGGGGCCCGACGACAGACTGAAGCTGCTTATTTCGCCTGCAGCAAACGCCACCGCCATGAAAACGGCGCCGGTCGCAAATAACATTCCGTAGTTCCCACCACCGGCAAACGCGTAGGAAATGCCGTAGGCGCCGAAAACCTGGCCAAGCGCATAGCAGGCGGTGGCCAGGCTCCAGGCGGCGCGGCGCGATTCCGGGTCTGGCGGGCAGAGCATCTGGGAGCGGCCGAGCACCAGAACCACGGCGCCCGGCACGCCGGCGCCGATGATGGCGCTGGACATATCGATCACCGCCATGCTGGCCGACAGAGCCAGGCCGGCGCAGGCAATGACATTGAGCATCCACAGGCCGCGCAAGGCGGCGACGAAGCCGATTTTGTCCGCCACCGCGCCGGCGATCAGCGGGCCGGCCAACGCGCCCACGCCAAAAACCATCCAGATCCGCGCGCCGCTGGCCACACCATGGTTCAGGCCGCGCGCGAGATAATCGGCCAGGAACAGGATGGCTGGCACCTGGCCAATGGCGGTGGCGGCATAGGCCGCGCAGAGCATGCCAAGCTGGCGCGTTGCCTTGAAGCGCAAGCCGGGCGCGGCTTTGGGCGCCGCCGCATCGCGGGGAAGGAATGGCCACGCCAGCACCGTCAGTATTGCACCGCCTGCGCCAAGGCCGAGCCAGGCTTGCGGCAGACCGATGCGCAGCAGCGATGGCAGGATGGTGCTGGACACCACAATGCCAAGGCCGATGCCGAGGAAAATCACCCCGCCTGCCAGGCCGCGATGGCGCGCGTGCAACAGGGGCAACACGCTTGGGGAGGCCAGCACCACCAGATAGGCGCCGGCCAGGCCGGAGATGAACCGCCATAGCAGGAACCAGGCAAACCCGCCGGGCCAGGCGCAGGCGAGCAGGGTGATCGTGGCCAGGATCATGCCTGCCCGAAGTGCCACACGCACGCCGCAGACATGGGCGGCCCGGCGTGCGGTGGTCGCACCGGCCAGATAGCCGGCGATGTTGGCGGCGCCCAGATATACTGCCTGCCCAGGGGTGAACCAATGGGCGGTGATCAGCGCCGGGATTAGCGGGGTATAGGCAAAGCGGGCGAGACCAAGCCCCAGCAGGGTGGTGCACAAACAGGCCGCCACACCGCGCCACGCGGCGGCTTGAGTCTCCAATCCAGTTTTCCTTCAGTTGCGCGCAGAGTCTGGGGCGCGATCCTGGCGGGCGTGATGCATCGCTTTCTTGCCTTTCGACAAGGTCATTGCCGCCGCCACCAGCGCCACGTGGGAAAATGCCTGCGGAAAATTGCCCACCAGGCGGCGGGCGCGCGGATCATATTCCTCGCTCAGCAAGCCGACATCGTTGCATAAGCCAAGCAACCGCTCGAACAGCTTTTCCGCCTCGTCGCGGCGGCCCTGCATCGCATAGGCATCCACCAGCCAGAAGGTGCAGGCCAGAAACGCCCCCTCGCCGGGCGGCAACCCGTCTACCGCGCTCTCTGTGCGGTAACGCAGCACGAAACCATCGCGCAGCAGATCCTCCTCGATGGCTTTCACCGTGCCGATCACCCGCGTGTCATTGGCGGGCAGAAAGCCGACCTGGCCGATCAGCAGCAGGCTGGCATCCAGTTCCTTGCCGCCGAATACCTGGGTGAAGGTGTTTCGCACCGGATCGTAGCCCTCGCTCATCACCCGGTCGAAGATTTTGGTGCGCAGGGCGCGCCATTCCTCCACCGGGCCGGAGAGGTGGAAATGCGTGGCGTCCTTGATCATCCTGTCGATGGCGACCCAGGCCATGATCTTGCTGAAGGTGAAATGCTGCGCGCTGCCGCGGATTTCCCACATGCCCTGGTCAGGCTGGTCCCAGATCGTCGCCAGATAATCGACGATGTTGCGCTGAAGCGCCCAGCCCTGCGGGGCAGCTTCCAGGCCGTGGCGGCGCGCCTGGTGCAGGCATTCCAGCACCTCGCCGAACACATCCAGCTGCACCTGCCCGGCGGCGGCATTGCCGATGCGCACTGGGGCACTGTTTTCGTAGCCGCAGAGCCAGGGTATCTCCCGCTCGTCGAGCGAGCGCTCGCCATGCAGCCCATACATGATCTGGATCTGCGCGGCGCTGCCGGCAATGCTCCGGTGCAGCCAGGCGCGCCACTGCCTGGCCTCGCCGGTAAACCCGGCGCCCATCAGCGCGAACAGGGTCAGCGTCGCGTCGCGCAGCCAGCAGAACCGGTAATCCCAGTTGCGGCCGCCACCGATCTCCTCTGGCAAGGATGTGGTGGCCGCGGCCACGATGCCGCCGGTGGGCGCGTAGCTGAGCGCCTTCAGGGTGAGCACCGAACGGTGAACGGCCTCCTTGTAAGGGCCCTGATAGGTGGAACGTCCGATGAACGTGTCCCAATACGCCTCGGTCGCCTTCAGCGCCGCATCCGGATCGACACGCGGCGGCAGCGGCAAATGCGACGGCCCGTGGGAGAGCACGAACGAAACCGTCTGGCCGGCTTTCACCTTGAAATCGGCACAGCTTCGCATGCGCTCGCCGCGCAATTTCACCCCAGATCGCAACACCACCATGTCGGGGCCGGCGATGGCGCACAGCCCGTGATGATCATCCAGACGCGTCACCCAGGGGATGGTGGCGCCGTAATCGAAACGCAGGCCCATGTCGCCGCGCATGGCCACCTCACCCGATCGTCCCTCCACCAGCCGCACCAGCGTGATGTTGGCGGCTTCAGGCAGCATGAAATCGATCACCGCCACGCTGCCGCCCGCGGTCTCGAACACCGTTTCCAGGATCAGGCTGTCGCCCCGATAGCATCTTGCCACCTTGGCCTCATCCACCGGGGCTATCCGCCAGCTGCCGTTATCGGTGGTGCCAAGCAGGGCGGCGAAGCAGGCAGAGCCATCGAATCGGGGCAGGCAGAGCCAGTCGATGGAGCCATCGCGGCCGACCAGCGCGCAGGTGACGCGGTCTCCGATCAATGCATACGACTCGATGTCCATAAAACGCTCCTTCTGCCGTCGGGCGCCAAACATGCATGGCCCACACCCGGCGACCGACAGGTAAGCTTGACTTTGGACCCCAAGTTCCCGATACCCCGGCGCAGCGACGCGCAGACGTGCGGTTCGCGGCGTCGGGTCGTGCTAACCGCGACCATCGCACTAAACCTCAAATCCTGACCGAGACAATTTGTTGAACCAATCCATCGCCTGCGAGGCGGACGAGACCCTGCACACAGACACGCAGGATGAGCCCGAGCCCCACACGATCCAGGCCGAAAGCCCGAAAGCCGAAGCCGCGCCCGAGCCCGCACCAGAAACTGCCACCGGCTTCGTTTTCGTGAGTCCCGACCCGGCCGAACTGGCCGCCATCGAAGAACCGCCGCATATCGAAGCGCCGATCGAGCCGGAAACGCTGTTCGCCGATCTTGGGCTTTCCGACCCCATTCTCCGCGCCATCGCGGAGAAAGGGTATCGGCACCCCACCCCGATCCAGGCGCAGGCGATCCCTGCCGTGCTCTCCGGGCGCGACGTGATGGGCGTGGCCCAGACCGGCACCGGCAAGACCGCCAGTTTCACCCTGCCGATGCTGGATATCCTCAGCGGCTCGCGCGCCCGCGCCCGCATGCCGCGCTCGTTGATCCTTGAGCCGACCCGCGAGCTGGCCTTGCAGGTGGCGGAAAACTTTGTCGAATACGGCAAATATCTCAAACTCACCCACGCCCTGCTGATCGGCGGCGAGAGCCTGAACGATCAGAAAGACGCGCTGATGAAGGGGGTGGATGTGCTGATCGCCACGCCCGGCCGGCTGATCGATCTTTTTGAGCGCGGCGGCATGATGCTGACCGACGCGAAGCTGCTGGTGATCGACGAAGCCGACCGCATGCTGGATATGGGGTTCATTCCCGATGTCGAGCGCATTGTGGCGATGCTGCCGAAGACGCGGCAAACCCTGTTCTTCTCCGCGACCATGGCACCGGAAATTCGCCGCCTCTCCGATGCGTTCCTGCAAAACCCGCGGCTGATCACCGTTTCCAAATCCGCCTCCGTGGCAACCACCATCGTGGCCGGCGTGGTTCTGGTGGCCGAGCAGGATAAGCGCGAGGCGTTGCGCCGGCTGATCCGCTCCGAGGATGTGCAGAACGCGCTGATCTTCTGCAACCGCAAGCGCGACGTGGACATCCTGTTCAAATCGCTGACGCGACATGGTTTTTCGGTGGGCGCGCTGCACGGTGACATGTCGCAGCCGGCTCGGTTCGCGACGCTGGAAAAATTCAAGCAGAACGAGTTGCGGCTGCTGGTCTGCAGCGATGTGGCGGCACGCGGCATCGATATCGGCGGGTTGAGCCATGTGTTCAATTTCGACGTGCCGCACCATGCCGAGGATTACGTGCATCGAATCGGCCGCACCGGCCGCGCCGGGCTGAAGGGCCACGCCTTCACTTTGTGCTCGCCTGAAGACAGGCAGGCGGTGGAAGCGATCGAGAAGCTGACCACCGGCCAGATCCCGCGCATCGTGGTGCCTGGCCTGGATGTGGTGGAATGGGCCGAGGGTGGCGACAGCCGCAAGCGGCGCGGCCGCGGTGGCAAGCCCGCTGCCGCCGACAAACCACGCGCCAAGCGCGACGAGACGCCGGCCGCCGAAGCAGCGCCCCAGCCGCGCAGGGGCCGCGAAAAAAGCGAGGGCCGCGGCGGCAAGCAGCATAGCCGCAACCGGGCGCCAGACGCGGCGCCGGTGCCGCTGGTGGCCGAACAGCCAGTAGAGGTTCAGGCAGAGTCGCCCCGACCACATCGCCAGCAGAGAAGCCCGGAGCCGGCGCGTGCCGAGCCTCGCTTCGAGCGTCCGCAAAGCCGCGATTTCAGGCGGCGCGACGAGGATCTTGGCCCCTCTGTTCAAGGCTTTGGCGACGACATTCCCGCCTTCATGACCCTGCCTCGCAGGGCGGCCCAACCGGTTCTGGACCTGGTTGAAGACCAGGATATCTGAAACCGCGCCGATGACGCGCGGCGGCGGAAGCGCGGCGCGCAAAGCTGCCGTGCCGGCTGGCCGGATTGAGATCGACGTGGTGATCGACCGGATCGGCAGTGCCGGCGATGGTGTGGCACGGCGCGACAACGAGCCCCTGCATGTGGCGCGCACCCTGCCTGGCGAACACGTGAATGCGCGGATCGAGGCCGAAGGGCCACGTGGCGCGCGTGGACGCCTGATGGAGGTGCTTCAGCCAAGCCCCGCGCGGGTGGCAGCGCCCTGCCCGCATTTCGATGCGTTTTGCGGCGGCTGTGCGCTCCAGCATTGGGACGATGCGGCGTACGCGGCCTGGAAGCGTGGATTGGTGGCGGCCGCCCTGGAGCGTGCAGGGTTTGTCCGCCCCAATGTGGGTGATCTGGCGCGTACGCCTGCGCATGCCAGGCGGCGGATGGATCTGGCGGTGCAGCGGGAGGATGGCGGCATACGCCTTGGACTGCACCAAGCGCATGGCAAGGAGATTATCGATCTTGCCGCCTGCACGGTGATGCACCCTGCCCTGTTTGCCCTGGTGGCGCCGTTGCGGGCCACGCTTTCCTCGCTCTCCGCGCTGCGCAGCACCGGGTCGGTGGTGGTGAATTTGGTGGATAACGGGGCGGATATGCTGATCCGCACCGATGGCCCCCTGGTCTCAACCGACCGGATCAAGCTGGCCGCCTTTGCCGCCGCCCATGGCGTGCCACGCATCGCCTGGTCGCTTGGCGATGGGCCAAGCGAGCCGGCGGCGTTGAACGCGGCCCCTCGCGTTGTTTTCAGCGGCCACCGCGTGGAGCCGCCGGCCGGCGCCTTCCTGCAAGCCTCGGCGGAAGGTGAGGCGGCGATTGTGGCCGCGGTTATGGCGGGGTTGCCGGACCGGCTGACCGGCAAATCGCGCGCGATGGAGCTATTCGCCGGGTGCGGCACGATCAGCTTCGCCGTGGCCGCCCGCCTGCGGGTGCTGGCATTTGAAGGCGATGCCGGCGCCGCTGCCGCGGTGCGCCGCGCCCAGGCCGGCAGCCGGGTAGAAATGACGCAGCGCGACCTGGTGCGGCAGCCGCTTTCCGCCAAGGCGTTTTCGGGCGCGGCGGTGGTGATCCTGGACCCGCCTTACGCGGGCGCGTCGTTGCAAATGCCGCTGATTGTGGCATCGGATGTGAAGCGGGTGATCTATGTGAGCTGCAATCCTGGCGCTTTGGCACGTGATGCGGCGCTTTTGTGTGCCGCCGGGTTTGTGTTGATATCGGCCGTGCCGATCGATCAATTCCTGTGGTCGGCGCATGTGGAATGTGTTGCGGTGTTTGACCGGCGGGCGAAAATTTGAGTGAGGCCACTTCCCAGTAGAGTCGCTACTGAATACAGAATTGTCTTTGGCTAGGCAGGTAAAATGTTTCGGTATCGGGCTGATGTGGGGCGTGGCGCGGGGAAAGTGATGGGCGGCGCTGCGAGGCTGGGCAAGACGTCTACTGCACGGGCCATCCGGCGCGGGTTTTGTGCGCTCACGGCCCAAGGCGGCCGCTACGCTCAGGTGCTCCAAAACCCACGCCGCCGGCGCCAAGTGGCGCGTCTGGCTCAGTGCAGCGAATTCTTGCCCAGCCTTTTCGCTTACCCATCCTGCGGTTGGGGCGGGCTGATTGTTGCGTGCCGGCTTCGATATCAGGGGCTGCTGATTCCCACGTAAAGATTCTCCAGCGCGTCGGTTGCCAAATCGACTGTCATTTCGGGTTTCAGCTTGAAACAGCGTACCACCTGTTGCACCTGGTCGCAGAGGAAATAGGGCTGGAAGGCGGCGAGCTTGAAACGGCCATCGCGGGTGAGCTGGTGGACCACGTAATCGAAGGCGCTTTGGGTGACCGTGAGGCCGCGGGCGGTGGCGGCGCGGATGAAGATCTCGCGGTATTCATCGAGGGTCGGGCCGAGCATCTCGATCTTGTAGGGGATGCGGCGCAGGAAGGCGGGATCCATCAAATCGCGCGGTTCCAGATTGGTGGAGAAAATCACCAATTCATCGAATGGCAAAGTGAAGGTGATGCCGGTGTTCAGTTTCAGGTAATCGATGCGATTTTCCAGCGGGATGATCCAGCGATTCAGGAAATCCGTCGGTGCCACTTTCTGGCGGCCAAAATCATCGATCAGGAACACGCCGTTCAGCGCCTTCATGTGCAGCGGCGCATCGTAGCATTTGGTGATCTCGTCCCAGCGCAGATCGAGCATGTCCAGCGTCATTTCGCCACCGGCCATGGCGACCGGGCGTTTGCACGCCATCCAGCGTGAATCGAAGGCCTCGATCTGGATGCCGACATTGCCCGAGGCCTGCGGCTGGTCTGGTACCACGTCCAGGAACGGCCGATGCAGGCTGGGATCATACAGCTTGATGATCTGGCCGCCCACCTCGACGGCATAGGGAATGAACACCGGATCGGTGAACAGGCTGGCCACGCGCGTGCCCACCGAGGTCTTGCCGTTGCCAGGCGGACCATAGAGCAGCACCGTGCGGCCGGCGCTGATTGCCGGCACCAGACGGCGCAACACCGCCTCTGAGAGGATCATGCTGCCGAAGGCGCGGCGCAGGGACTCCAGGTCGATGATCTGGTCGGTGATCTTCTGTTTGCCGACCTGGTTCTGAAACGCCGCCAGGCTCACCGGCGTGGGGCCCAGATATTGGGTCTGTTCCATCGCCTCGCCGGCCGCATCGCGCCCGTTATCGCTCAGCGCATAGCGTATGTAGCGCACGATGCCGGTGCTGATCGAGCCGAGCACATGCACCAGCTTCTGGACCACCGCCTCATCCATCAGCTCCTGAATCACGCCATGCGGCAAATGCATCCGCTCCGAAAGGTCGGGCAGTGTCTCGCAGGATTGCACGCGCATGAATTTCAGCAGCAGCCCTAGCAACAGGCCGCGCGACACCCCGGTATCGGCGACGTTGCGCGGCTGGATGGGGGTTTGCTCCATCACCGTGTAAAGCTGGTCGCCGGTCATCAGCCCGAGCGCGATCAGATTGTCGCCCAGGCGCCCACCCTCGCGCCGTTGGCGTTCGACGGCCGCTTCCAGATCGGCACTGGTGACGATACGGCGCATCAATAATATGTCGGCCAGGCGCATAAGATCGTTCCGTCCAGGCTGAAATTGCGCCCGTCGCAGGATAATCAGGGCGGCGGCCAGGCACCCCATCACCTTAGTTTGTTGACGGTTACATTCAACAGCTGATCGTGCCGGAGGCAAAAAAACAGCTTTTACTCTGTTTTCCAGACACGGTCGCGTAAGACGGGAATGGGCGCATCTCCACCAAGGGCCGGGCGCCCGATAGCGAGCCAGGACCGAAGCTGGCCCAGGATGGAGCGCGTCGGCTGGACGAGCTGGGCTTGCAGTGCGTGGTCGATCTTATGCCATTCGGGCTGCTCCAGTTCAGCGGAGAAGCTGGGCGTGCCGGTAACATAGGCGGCATCGATGACGAAAAACCGCGCATCGAAGCGGATGCGGCGATCGGGCGGTGTGATCGCCCGGCAGAGATAGTGCAGCCGATCCAGATGCGGCGGCGTGCCCATCGACAGCCCGACCTCCTCCGCCAATTCCCGCGCGGCGGCAACGCCCAGGGCGCGCGCCAATTCGGGCCCGGCCGATCTGGCCAGCCGCGCCTGCACCTCCGGCCGCAGGCCGGTGCCGATCGGGGCCACGAAATCGGCAGGGTCGACGGCGCCGCCGGGGAACACCAGAATACCGGGCATGAAGCGATGGCCGGCGCTGCGCCGCCCCATCAGAATCTCATGGTTGCCGCCATCCGAGCGCAGCACCATCAGGCTGGCGGCGTCCCTTGGCGCTGTGTGGGTGTTCTCCATCCGCCGCTTAACGCCGAAAAACCACGCCATTTCAACCGCGCGCCCTTGACGCGCAAGGTGCCGCGCCGCATTTGGGGTTAATCAGGACCGATCTGGTCCGATTGTTCCTCGATTGGTGCGCGGACCATGTTCAGGCTGTCCAAATTGACCGATTATGCCGTGGTTGTGCTGGTGCGCCTTGCCCGTGACGCCGGGCCAGGGGCTGCGCCAACCGCGTTGCAGACCTCGCCGGGCATTTCCTGCGCCACTGGCATACCTGAACCCACCGTCGCCAAGGTGCTGAAGGCGATGGCCGGCAAAGGGTTGGTGAGCAGCCTGCGCGGCGCCCGTGGCGGCTACCGTCTCAGCCGCAGCCTCGCTTCCATCGCGGTGGCGGAGGTGATCGAGGCGATCGACGGGCCCATTGCACTGACCGCCTGCGTCGATGGCGGGGATTGCGAAAGCCAGTGCCTTTGCCCAATGCGTGGCCGGTGGGACCCGGTGAATGCCGCGATAAGAACCGCCTTGGGGGCGATCACGCTGGCGGATATGGAGAATGCCGGGGTTCCGGCGGCCTTCCGTCTGCCTGCCGCGCGTGAGACTGCCGATATCTACACACAGCCCGCTGCTTGAGGATTTAGGTGCATGCCAGCTATTGCCGAGACCCTGAACACTGTCCGGTCGGTTGCCGATTCGGGCTATAAATGGGGTTTCGAAACCGATATCGAAATGGATTTCGCGCCGAAAGGGCTGAACACGGATATTGTTCGGCTGATTTCCGCGCGCAAGGGCGAGCCGGACTGGCTGCTGCAATGGCGCCTGCAGGCCTTTGCCGCCTGGCAGGTGATGATCGAACCCGATTGGGCGCTGCTGAACTACCCGAAAATCGATTACCAGGATGCGTTCTATTACGCGGCGCCGAAGAAGAAGCCTGGCCCTGCTTCGCTGGACGAAGTCGATCCGGAGCTGCTGAAAATGTACGAGAAGCTGGGGATTCCGCTGGGCGAGCGGGCGATCCTGGCCGGGGTGGAGGGTGCGGGCACGCGCAACATAGCGGTGGACGCGGTGTTCGACAGTGTGTCGGTTGCCACAACCTTCCGCAGCACGCTGGCAAAGAGCGGCGTGATCTTCTGCCCGATCAGCGAGGCGGTGAAGGATTACCCGGATCTGGTGCGGCAATATCTGGGCAGCGTGGTGCCGCCATCGGATAATTATTTTGCCGCGCTGAACTCCGCCGTGTTCACCGATGGCAGTTTTGTGTTCATCCCCAAGGGCGTTGCCTGCCCGATGGAGCTTTCCACCTATTTCCGGATCAACGCGAAGAATACCGGGCAATTCGAACGCACGCTGATCATTGCCGAAGACGGTGCGAGCGTGAGTTACCTGGAGGGCTGCACCGCGCCGATGCGCGACGAGAACCAGTTGCATGCGGCGGTGGTGGAACTGGTGGCGCTGGACGATGCGAAGATCAAATACAGCACGGTGCAGAACTGGTATCCCGGTGATGCCAATGGCCGTGGCGGCATCTACAACTTCGTCACCAAGCGCGGCGCCTGCCGCGGCAAGCGCTCAAAAATCAGCTGGACCCAGGTGGAGACCGGCTCGGCGATCACCTGGAAATATCCCTCCTGCGTGTTGCAGGGCGATGGCAGCAGCGGCGAATTCTATTCGGTGGCACTCACCAACAACCACCAGCAGGCCGATACCGGCACCAAGATGATCCATATCGGCAAGAATACCACCAGCACCATCGTCTCCAAGGGCATTTCCGCCGGCCAGTCCAATAACACCTATCGCGGCCTGGTGCGGATTCTGCCGCGTGCCGCGGGGGCGCGGAACCATACGCAATGCGATAGCCTGCTGATCGGCAATCGCTGTGGTGCGCATACCGTGCCCTATATAGAAAGCCGCAATGCGACGGCCCGGGTGGAGCATGAAGCCACCACATCGAAAATCGCCGATGACCAGTTGTTCTATTGCCGCCAGCGCGGGCTTTCGGAAGAGGATGCGGTGGGTCTGATCGTGAACGGCTTCTGCCGGGAAGTGCTGGCCGAGCTGCCGATGGAGTTCGCCGTGGAAGCGCAGAAATTATTGGCCGTCAGTCTGGAAGGTTCGGTGGGTTAAGTAAAATGCTGGAGATCAAGAACCTGCATGCCGCGATCGGCGAAAAGCCGATCCTGCGTGGTATCGACCTGACCGTGCCGAACGGAGAAGTTCACGCAATCATGGGGCCGAACGGCTCCGGCAAATCGACCTTGTCCTATGTTCTGTCAGGCCGCGAGGATTTTACCGTCACTGCCGGCACGGTGCTGTTCGATGGCCAGGACCTTCTGGCGATGGCGCCGGAAGCGCGCGCGCAGGCTGGGCTGTTTCTGGCCTTTCAGGCGCCGGTTGAATTGCCTGGTGTTGGCAACGCCAATTTTTTGCGAACCGCGCTGAACGCCATTCGCCGTGCGCGTGGCCAGGCGGAACTTGATGCGGCACAGTTTTTGAAACTGGCGCGCGCCGAAGCCAAAAGATTGCAGATGCCGGATGACATGCTGAAGCGCAACGTGAATGTCGGGTTTTCCGGCGGCGAGAAGAAGCGCAACGAAGTGCTGCAAATGACCATGCTGCAACCCAGCCTGGCGATCCTGGATGAAACCGATAGCGGGCTGGATATCGATGCGCTGAAAATCGTTGGCGACGGCGTGAACGCGCTGCGCTCCGACAAATTCTCTGCGCTGGTCATCACCCATCACCAGCGCCTGCTGGATCATATCGTGCCGGATGCGGTGCATGTGCTGGCGCATGGGCGAATCGTGCGCAGCGGCGGTGCCGATCTGGCGCGCGCTTTGGAGGCCCAAGGCTATGCCCAGGTGATCGCGGAGGCCGCATGAACGCCGCCTCCTCAGCTGACGGTTTTCTCGCCCGCTATGATGGCCTGACCCGTCGCCTGCCCGGCGACACGCAGCGGCGCAACGAGGCGGCCGATATGCTGCGGCGCGTGGGCTTGCCAACACGCCGCGAGGAAGCCTGGAAATATACCAGCCTCACCCCGCTCTCCGAGGCGCAGTTCCATGAGCCGCTGACCGAAGCCGCCGGCTTTGGCACCGATATCGACATCCCCGATCTTTCGGGTTTGAAGGATCTGCCGCGTCTGGTGTTTTCCCAGGGGCGCTTCAACGAGGCGCAATCCGCGCTGCCGGCGCACGCGACCGTGCGCGGCTTCGCCCAAATGGCCGATTTTGGTGTGCTGGCCAGACCCGATCGTGAGCCGATGGTGGCGTTGAATACCATGCTGGCGGAAGACGGGGCAATTATTGATGTTGCCGCCGGCACCGACGCGGGCACGATGCTGCTGGTGAGTGCCGGCCGTGATATCCATGGCACGCCGATCGCCTTCCATCCGCGCCACGCCATCACTCTGGCCGCCGGCGCGCGGCTGACGATTATCGAGATCGCCGGCGGGGTGGGCCAGTATCTGCACAACCCGGTGACGGAGATTGTGCTTGGCGAGAACGCAAAGCTTACGCATGTGCGGCTGCAGAACGAGTCGCAGGCGGCGTTTCACCTGGCCACGCTCTATGCCGATATCGCGGACAACGCCGCCTATGATTGCTTCACTCTGTCGATCGGCGGGCGTATCGCGCGCACGGAGGTGCATGCGCGCTTGCACGGCACGGGCGGGCATGTGGCGCTGAACGCGGCGCAGCTTTTGCGCGGCACCCAGCATAGCGATTTTACCACTATCGTCAGCCATGATGCGCCTGGCTGCACATCACGGCAGACGGTGAAGCATGTGCTGGCGGGCCGCGCGCGCGGCGTGTTCCAGGGCAAGATTGAGGTGGCACGGCTGGCTCAAAAGACCGACGGCTACCAGATGAACCAGGCACTGCTGCTTTCGCCCGATGCGGAAATCGACTGTAAGCCGCAGCTGGAAATCTATGCCGATGACGTGAAATGCAGCCATGGCGCCACGGTTGGCGAACTGGATGGCGATCAGCTTTTCTATCTCGCCAGCCGCGGCATTCCACAGGCGGAAGCGCGTGCCATTCTGGTGCGCGCCTTTCTAGGCGAGGCGCTGGATATGGTGGCCAATGATGCAGCCAGGGCGATGCTCGATCGGGTGATCGATGCGTGGTGGCAGGAGGCGGCATGAACGCCAGCGTAAAATTGGCGGCCCGTTCGCCGGCTTTCGACGTGGAGCGGATACGCGCCGATTTCCCCATCCTGACGCAACAGGTGCATGGCAAGAAGCTGGTGTTTCTGGACAGCGCCGCCTCCGCGCAGAAACCGCGCACGGTGATTGCCGCGATGACCCATGCGATGGAGACGCAATACGCTAATGTTCATCGCGGCCTGCACTGGATGAGCGAGCGCACCTCCGACGCCTATGAATCGGTGCGCGACAAGGTGGCCGCTCTGCTGAACGCACCCTCACGCGACGAGATTGTTTTTACCGGCAATTCTACCCAGGCGATCAATCTGGTGGCGCATAGTTTTGGCCGTGGGGTTCTGAAGCCGGGCCAAGCGGTGCTGATTACCGAGATGGAGCATCACGCCAATATCGTGCCCTGGCAGATGCTGCGGGATTCGCATGGTATCGAGCTGCGCGTGGCACCGATTACCGATGCCGGTGAGCTGGATCTGGAGGCATTCGCCGCCAAACTCGCCGATGGCAAGGTTGGCCTGGTGGCGGTGACGCATATGTCCAACGTGCTCGGCACGTATTTGCCGATCGAACGTATCGCGGCCCTGGCGCACGAAGCCCGTGCGCTGCTGCTGGTGGATGGCAGCCAGGCCGTGGTGCATCGTGCTGTCGATGTGCAGGCGCTCGGGGCGGATTTTTATGTGTTTACCGGCCACAAACTCTACGGCCCCACCGGGGTTGGCGTTTTATGGGCCAGGCGGGTGCTGCTGGAGGCGATGCCGCCCTTTATGGGTGGCGGCGACATGATTGCTTCCGTCAGTTTCGAAAAATCCAGCTGGGCACAGGTGCCGCATAAATTCGAGGCCGGCACGCCTGCCATTCTGGAAGTGATCGGGCTGGGTGCGGCTATCGATTATGTGAATGCCATCGGCTTCGGGGCGATTGCGGCGCATGAGGCGGCGCTGACCGATCATGCGCTGGCGCGACTTTCCGATGTGGCGGGCTTGCACATTGTCGGCCGTGCGCAGGATCGTGGTGGCGTGATATCCTTTACCATGGATGGCGCGCATGCGCATGATGTGGCGACCCTGCTGGACCGCAATGGCATTGCGGTGCGCGCCGGCCAGCATTGTGCGGAGCCGCTGATGCGCCGGCTGGGACTGACCAGCACGGCGCGCGCCAGTTTCGGCATCTACACCACCCATGCGGAAATCGATTTTCTGGCCGAAACCCTTGATCGCGTGACGGCGTTTTTCCAATGAGCTTCGATGATGTGCGCGACCTGTATCAGGAGGTGATCCTCGATCGCGGGCGCAACCCGCGCCATATGCATCGCCTGGAGCCTTTCGATGCCAGCGCGAAAGGTGACAACCCGATGTGCGGCGATCAGATCGAGCTGCGGCTGGTTTTCGCAGAAGATGGCCGCGTTGCCGATGCCGCATTCGAGGCGCGTGGCTGTGCCATCAGCCTGGCCTCGGCCGATCTGATGGCCGAAGTGGTGCGCGGGCATGATGGCACGGAACTGCGTGCGCTCGCCTTATCGTTTGGCGAGCTGGCGAAAACCGGCGTGCTGGACAGCAACGATACCGAGCTGGAGAAGCTGCGCCCGCTCTCCGGCGTGTGCGAATACCCATCGCGGGTCAAATGTGCGACGCTGCCATGGACAGCGCTCATTGCGGCACTCGACAGCCGCAGCAGGGAGGCTTTTAAGTGACCGAGCCAACAGAAACGGCCGCAATCACCGGCAGCTGGACACCGGAGGGCGAGGCTATTGCGCTGCCCAGCGAAGGCGCGCTGCTGGATGCGATCGCCACGATCTATGATCCGGAAATCCCGGTGAATATTTATGAGCTCGGGCTGATCTATGCGGTGGATATTTCCGATACCGGCGCGGTGAAGGTGGAAATGACGCTGACGGCCCCAGGCTGCCCCAGCGCGCAGGAATTGCCGGTGCAGGTGCGTGATGCCATCCTGGCCGTGCCAGGGGTGATTTCGGCCGATGTGGAAACGGTGTGGGATCCGCCGTGGGATCCGAGCCGGATGACGGACGAGGCGCGGCTTTCGTTGAACATGTTCTGATCGGATTTTTGATGGCCATGGAACAGACACAGACTTCGACCAAACCGCGCCGCGCTTTGCCGCCGCTGATGACCTTGTCGGACGCGGCGCTGGAGCGGCTGACGCTGCTTTACGCTTCCGGCGATGGGAAATTGCTGCGAATTAGCGTGAACACCAAAGGCTGCTCTGGCCTCGCTTACGACATGTCATGGGTAGAGGCGCCAGGGCCGGGCGATGAGGTGGTGACCGGCCAGGGTGTGACCGTGCTGGTGGATCGGAAGGCCAGCCTGTTCCTGATCGGCACGACGATGGATTACGAACAAAAGGCGCTGAGCGCGGGGTTCACGTTTACCAATCCGAACGAGAAGGGGCGGTGCGGGTGTGGGGAGAGTTTCCA
>Ga0116229_10001550_pt1 | contig 36287 bp, 32 predicted proteins | sample S1TSphgellanicum_3_FD_87313 | JGI IMG/M metagenome (GOLD analysis project Ga0116229, IMG submission 87313) | Host-associated microbial communities from peat moss isolated from Minnesota, USA - S1T2_Fc - Sphagnum magellanicum MG | ecosystem: Host-associated > Plants > Peat moss > Unclassified...
CGGCTGCGCCAATTTGCCGATCAGACCGGTTTTCCGATCGACGCGCCGCTCTGGCTGGACGGCCGTCCGCTGCCCTCGCTGACCGCCATGGCCGCCGATCTGACGGGCTATGTCGATCTGAATTCGGGCCGCGCCGCGTGCGTCATGCACGGTGATTTCTGCCTGAGCAACATCCTGTACGATAGCCGCGTGCAACGCATCCGCGTCATCGACCCGCGCGGTTTCGTCGCAGCCGGGCAGCCCTCCATCTACGGCGACCTGCGCTACGACATGGCCAAACTCGTCCATTCAATCATCGGCCGTTACGATCAGATCATTGCGGGCCGTTATCATATTCCGCCGGGCGATGGGGCCCGTTTCGCGATCAATTTCGAGCAGGCGCCGCACCATGCCTGGCTGGAGGAGATGCTGCACGCCATGACCATCGACGGCCTGGCCATGGCCAGCCGCGAAATTCACGCCATCAGCATCTGCCTGTTTCTGTCCATGCTACCGCTGCACGCCGACCGGCCGGACCGCCAGCGCGCCTTTATTGCCAATGCGTTGCGACTCTACGCGCGTCTGGACCAAAGCCTGGAGCGAGCCGCGTGAGGCGCCCTTGGCAAAATAGTTGTATCGGCTACAACTCTGGGTAGAATATAACGTATGCTGATCGCGCTAAGCGTTCGGTGGCAGCAGAGGTATGGTGAATGGCTCGATCGGGGATGTGGCGCCTTCTTGGCATTATCCAGGGCGACCGAAAGAGCCAAACCGGGCGCGCAAGCGCGATCGCGGATGTAGCGACGCTCACGCCGGCGCCCCCATCGCAGCGGCACGAAATCGAACACGCCGCGATGCTGGACGCGCCGCCGGTCACGGCCGCGCCGGCGCTGGCCGCGGAGCCGCAGGCCACGGCGATCGACCGGCTGACGGCACCATGCAATCGATCGGCGGGCGCAGCTGCGATCGACCATAATCCGGCCGCGGACCGCCCCGTGCCGGCGCCACCGGAAATCCGGGCACGGCTTGCCGAGCAGGCGCATCGCTGGCCGGAGGCGCTGGACGCGTGGGCGGAGGCCGCGGCGGCGCAGCCGGATTGGGTCGTGCCGCGGGTACGGCGCGCCGAGCTACTCCGTATGCTTAACGACTTGCCGGCGGCCGAAGCGGAACTGGGCCTGCTCCCACCGTGCCACATGGAGTCGCCCGCCGTGCAGGCCTGCCTGGGCGGGATCGCTGCCCATCAGCGCGACTGGGATCGGGCCTTGGCGATTTGGGAGCGGCTGCGCGCCGCGGATCCGGACGGCGTGGAGCCCAATATGCGGATCATCGAAATCCTGGTCGGGCAGCAACGCCTGCTCGAGGCGTCCGAGGCGCTGCGCCTGCTGCCGCCGGCGCTCGCGTCGCATCTGCGGGCGCGCGAACTGCATGCGCATATCATGAACATGCGCGGCGACTGGGATGCCTGCTTCGACGTGCTGCGCCCGTTGGTATTCATGCGGCCCGCGGGCGAATGGGCAATGCACCAGACCATATGGATCCTGGTGGAGCTGCGGCGGTTCGCGGCTTTGCACGCCTTGCGGGACGAACTGGCCGCGGCGGATTGCCTGACGCCGGCCTTTGCCGCCAAGTTCGATCGCGCCGAGGCGCAGGAAGCGGCCTTCGCTGCTGCCAGCCAAGCCGTGCGAGAGCGGTGGCCGCCCGAGGGCATGACACTGCGTGACATGGTCGCCAGCATTCCGGCCACCTTTACCGGCGACGACGCACTGCGCGACGCTGCCGAGTGGTGGCTTTATGCGCAGTATCCGGCCGACTTTGACGTGCTGCTGATGATGGCCAGCCCGGTCCTGGTGCTGCTGTGCCAACATCGGGCGATCTATTTTCGTCGCCTGCTGCTGCAGCGCTACCCCGGCGCGGAGGCCGCGTTGCAGCAGCACCTGTTTAACCTCTATTCAGCCAAGCAATATGCCGAGGTGGTGTTCGCCACCGAGGCGTTCGGCCTGTCGCGCATTGCCAGCCCAGCCGTCGCGCAGACCTACCTGTCGGCGCGTGACATCACGACCCCCGATGCGCCGCCGTTCGATCCGCCGCCCGGGCCGCTGCCTGGGGCGCCGCTGCCGGCGGGGTTTCGCGATCTGCTTGCCGAGCGCGCCGCGCATGTCCGCGCGCTTGCCGCACGAAAGCAAGTCCGAGCCGGAGCTGCCACGACGCGGCCGCGCATCGCGCTGTGCATTTCGGGCCAACTGCGCGGCTACAAAATCTGCTTCGCCAGCCTGCGGCGCCTGATCATCGACCGCTACGACACGAATGTGTTCGTACATACGTGGGCCCGGGTGGGGAATGCGGTCGGCGCCCATGGCGCCCGCCTGCAACGCATGCTGCCGCCCGAAATGGCGGCGGAAATCCCGCCGCAATGGACCGACGAAGAATTTTTCGCCCGCTATCCGTCGAGCCGGGACGTGCTGCTGACCGAAATGACCGTCTCGCGCGACGAACTGGCCGCGTTCATGCACCCGGCACGCTGCGTCATCGAGGATGAGGCGGCGTTCGAGGCATCGGCGGCGCATCTACCGCTCGCCGATCGACTGATGAATGCCTACAAAATGTGTTTTCAAATGTCGGCCTGTTTGACCGCAGCGGGGCTGACCGATCCGGCGCGGTGGGACGCGTATGACCTGGTGATCTGGATGCGGCCGGACATCAAGCTACCGCGGCTGCATATCGACGTCCTATTGCGCGAATGTATCGACCTTGATTTCGTTCTGAGCAGCTTCCTGCCGCCACTGAATGTTGGTGATTTCGTGCTGATCGGCACGCCGTCCAACATGAGCACGCTGGCCACGCTGTGGGATGAGATTCTGCGCGGCGGCGAGCGCGATCCGCGTTATGCGCTGCAGGGGCTGGGACCGGCCTATCTTTGCAACCACCTGTTTCGCACCGGCCGGCGTGTCAAGCAGACCGACATGTTCGTTGCCGCCGACACCGGGCCGCACGGCGCTCGCCCGGACATGATGCGTCTGCTGGACGCAATGACCCGCGACATGGGCGACATATCGCGCCGCCTGCCGTTGGAGCAGCGCGCGCTGGACCGGCTAGCTGAATTATGTCGCAGCGAAAGCAATTCCGCCGCCCACAGGCATGCGGTGGCGGACATGATGGCAGCAGTTTAAGGAAGGTCTTCTTCTTGAAAAGAAGAAGCAAAACACTTTTGTCTGTTTGGCTCCGCGCCAGTCCAATCAGGCTCACGTCAGATGACGAAAGCGCAAAAGCAAAAGGTTTTTGCTTCGTTTTATCAAGAAATAAGACCTTTCTTCGTCTGGTGCCACAATGCTCACTATACTGATCCCAGCAGCTGGCGCCGGAAGCCGCTTTGCCGTCATGGGCGAACACCGGCCCAAGCCGCTGATCGACATCGCCGGCAAGCCAATGGCCTTTTGGGCGCAGGCGTGCCTCGCGCAAGCGGTGCCGGACTGCCGGATTGTCTTCGTGGTGCTGCGGGCGCATGATGAACGTTTCGGTATTTGTGGCGTACTCAGCAACGCTGTGCCAGGTGCCGCGTTCGCAGTCGCGCCGGCGCTAACGGGCGGAAGTTTGCAGACCTGCCTGCTCGCCCGGGACCTGGTGGCTGACGGGCCGCTGGTTGTGCTCGACTGCGACTTCGCGTTCCGTTCGACGGCGTACCAACGCGCGCTCGGCGCAATGATCGATGGACGGAAGACCGCGGCCGGCCTGCTGCTGTCATTCCGGGCGTGCGATCCGCGCTTCAGCTACGCGGAGATGGACGGCACGCGGGTCGTCCGGACGGTCGAGAAGCAGGCGATTTCTGACCGGGCGCTGGTTGGCGCGTATGGATTTCGTGAGTCGCGCGCCTATTTCGACATCGCCGCGCGGTTGGTGCGCGACGAGGCGCGGGTGGCGAACGGCGAGTTCTACAACAGCAGCGTCTATAACGAACTCATCCGTGCGGGGGAAACGGTATCCATAACGGATGTCGATGAGTTTTTTTCATTTGGCACGCCGGAGGAATTGCAGGCGAGTCTGGCGAATCCCCGGTTGCCGGGATTTTTGTCAAGCGTCAGGACGGAAGGTCTTCTTTCTTGAAGAAAAGAAGCATAAAACTATTGCTCCTTTGCATACGCAGTCAGATTCAAAATCGTCCACGTGCGCCAGTTACCAAAAGCTTTTGGTTCTTATACCGATCCGCTTTGAGATCGACCCTTCGAAGAAGGCGGGGGCTCCGCCCTCGACCCCGCTGGGGCCTGAGGCCCCAATGGGGGTCGAGGGGGCAAAGCCCCCCGCCTTCCTTGATGAGTCAAATTCAAAGCGGCTCAGTATTATTTAGTTAGAACGCAATTTCTTACGTTACTGCATTGATCGTCCCGCTTGCGTAAAGCACAGCCGTGCCGGCCATCAGCACGCGATCACCGCGATGCTCGCACCAGAGCGTGCCACCGCGGGCGCTCGCCTGGCGGCACACAAGCTGCGGGCGACCGAGCCTGGCGGCCCAATAGGGCACCACCTGGGTGTGCAATGCGCCGGTTACCGGATCCTCGTTAATGCCGTAGGCAGGCGCGAAGTAACGGCTGGTGATGTCCACCCCGTGGCCGCCCGCGGCCGTTACGATCACGGCGCCGCCAGGCAGCGCTGCCACGCCGGTAATGTCGGGCAACAAATCGTGCACGGCCGCGGCAGTTTCAAGGACCGCGATCAGATCGGCCGATTGCAGGACCAGGCTTGGTATCGCGCCCAGCGCGGCGACCAGGCCGGCCGGCGCCGCGATCGGCGCATAAGCGCGCGCGGGGAAATCGAGCACGATGCGGCCGCCGGACAGCGACGCGGTCAATATGCCGGATCGCGTGCGGAAGCGGAACGGTCCCGCGTGGCCGAGATGGGCCAACACGAACGCGGTGGCGAGCGTTGCGTGCCCGCATAGATCTACTTCGACGGTGGGCGTGAACCAGCGCAGATGCCAGCCGCCATCTTCGGCCACCGCAAAGGCGGTCTCGGACAGGTTGTTCTCGGCGGCGATCGAGCGCATTAGTGCGTCGGGCAGGGCCGCCTCGGGCAACAGCACCGCGGCTGGGTTGCCGGTAAAGACGCGATCGGTGAAGGCGTCCACCACCCAGTAGGACAGCGGCATTTATAAGACCGTCTCGGGCACCGATACGCGCGCGATGCACGCGCACAGGTGATCTACGACCTGTTCGACGAGCGCGTATTCCTCAGCTTCGGCCATGACGCGGATGACGGGTTCGGTGCCGCTCGGGCGCAGCAGCAGGCGGCCGCGATCGCCCAGCTTCTGTTCGGCGTCACGCACCGCCGCGGCGACGTCCGGATGCTGCAATGGCGCGCCGCCGCCGAAACGGACATTGCGGAGCAATTGCGGCAGCGGCGCGAACCGGCTACACACGGCGCTGGCCGGCCGCCGCTCGGCCACGATGGTGGCCAGCACCTGCAAGGCGGCGACCAGGCCGTCGCCGGTGGTGGCGAAGTCGGACAGGATCATATGGCCGGATTGTTCGCCGCCGACATTGATCGCGCGTTCGCGCATCATTTACATGACGTATCGGTCACCCACCGGGGCGCGGTGCATGGCAATGCCGCGGGCGCGGAGGAAACGCTCCAGGCCCAGGTTGGACATGACGGTGGCGACGATGCCGCCGCCGCGCAGACGGCCGTCGGCGGCCCAGCTTTCGCCGATCAGCGCCAGCACCTGGTCGCCGTCGATCAACTGGCCGCGCTCGTCGCACAGGATGACGCGGTCGGCGTCGCCGTCGAGCGCCATGCCGAGATCGGCGCCGTGCGCCAGCACCTCGCCGGCCAGGTAGCGCGGATGGGTGCTGCCGCATTCGTGGTTGATGTTGGTGCCGTTGGGGGTGACGCCGACGGCGATCACTTCGGCGCCGAGCTCGCGCAGCACGGTGGGGGCGACGCGATAGGCGGCGCCGTGGGCGCAATCGACCACCACGCGCACGCCGTCCAGCGTCAGGCCGCGGGGAAAGCTGGCTTTGGCGTTTTCGATGTAGCGGCCGGCGGCGTCCTCCAGCCGGCGGGCGCGGCCGAGCGCGGCGGGGGCGGCAAGGCGGGCGGAGACGTCTGTGTCCATCAGGGCTTCGATTTCGGCCTCGGTCTCGTCGGACAATTTGTAGCCGTCAGGGCCGAACAGCTTGATGCCGTTATCCTCGAACGGGTTGTGGCTGGCGGAAATCATGACGCCGAGGTCGGCGCGCATCGAGCGGGCGAGCATGGCGATGGCGGGGGTGGGCAGGGGGCCGACGAGCAGGACGTCCATGCCGGCGGAGGTGAAGCCGGCGACGAGGGCGGGCTCGATCATGTAGCCGGAGAGGCGCGTGTCCTTGCCGATGATGACCTGGTGGCGATGCGCGCCGCGGACGAACCACAGGCCGGCAGCCTGGCCGAGGCGCAGCGCCATGCCGGGGGTCATGGGGGCTGCGTTGGCGAGGCCGCGGATGCCGTCGGTACCGAAGAGCTTGCGGGGGGACATTCGCGCCTCGAAGAAAAGAAAGTCTTATTTTTTGAAAAAAAGAAGCAAAAGACATTTGCCACTTGGCGTACGCCGAAAGGGGCCTCGTACGCCAAGTGGTAAAAGTTTTTTGGTTCTTTTTTTCAAAAAAAAACACTTCCTTACTTCATAAGCTCCCCTCGCAGAGTCTGCCAAACCCGGACCGCCTGCACGGTTTCCGCGACATCATGCACCCGCAGGATCGCAGCGCCCTGGCCCAACGCGAACAAAGAAGCGGCGAGCGAGCCGGCCATGCGGCGCGCGGGATCCGGCTCGCCGGCGATGTGACCGATGAAGGCTTTGCGCGAGACGCCGACGAGCACGGGCACGCCGAAAGCGCGGAATTCGCCGAGCCGGCGCAGCAGTTCGACGTTCTGGGGGGCGGTTTTGGCGAAGCCTATGCCGGGGTCGATGATGATGTTGTCCAGGCGGATGCCGGCGCGCAAGGCCGCGTCGATGCGGGCGGCGAGCTCGGCCTTCACCTCGTCGACGACGCTATCGTAGGCCGCGAGGGACTGCATGGTTTGGGGCGTGCCGCGCATGTGCATCAGCACGACGCGGCAGGCGCGCGCGGCGAGCAGCGGGGCGGCCTCCGGATCGTGGGTGAGGCCGGAGACGTCGTTGACGAGTGTGGCGCCGGCGTCGAGTGAAGCCGCCATGGTGGATGCGTTACGGGTGTCGACCGAGATGGCGGCGCCAGCGGTGGCCAGCGCGCGGATCAGGGGGAGCACGCGCGCCTGTTCCTCGGCCGGCAGGACCGGGCGGGCGCCGGGGCGGGTGCTCTCGCCGCCGATATCCAGGATGACGGCGCCGGCTTCGATCATGGCGCGGCCGTGCACCACGGTCGCCGTGGCGCCCGCGTTGGAAAAACTGTCCGGGGTGGCGTTCAGTACGCCCATGACGGCAGGGGTTGCGTTGGCCAGGAACTCCACGGGGTGCGTTGTTTCATGACGGGGGCGGGCGGACCAGCCCGGTTGTCGCCGGCGGGTCAGGGCGGCGAGGTGGCCATCGAAGTTTATAGAACACGACGCGTTATCATATCGTTGCGTCAACGCTTTGGTGGTCAGTGGGTGAACGCCGACGGTTCGGCGTGCAGCTGGTGGGTTGCGGAAGGGCAACCCGCCCTACGATTTTGATTCGAATGAGTTCGAGTTTTTGCTGTGTGAGGAACGAACTTTTTCGCTCTGCCTGCGGCGGTCTCAAGTCCTGGGCGGCATTGTCGTTGCGAGACCCGGATTACGCTGCGCTCATCAGGGCTACGGATTGCGATGGGTGGTAGATCGACATCTTGGTAAAGTTCCGATACCGGAATTTCGATGCCGATTTCGGGCATCCGCAGCGTGTCTTCCGCGATCAGGGCCATGGCGTGCCAGGAGTCGCCCTGCGGTTCGCGGTGGAGGACCGTCAGGGCGGCGGATTCGTGTTCGAGGATGACGTAGCGGCGGAGCGTGGGGATAGCGTGGTATTCGCGGACTTTGTCGATGCGGTCGGTGCGGCCGGAGGTCGGGCTTAGGACTCCGAATACGATGACCACCCCTGGGACGAGGCGGGCGGTGCCGTCGAATTTGGCGCAGGATACCAGCGCGTCCGGGTAGCGGATGGCGTCGCCGGTTTTGGCCACGGCCGAGTCCGGGCCTAGCGGGCGGCAGGGGCCACCGCGAAGGCGCGTGCGCAGGGCGGCCCATAGATTGTGACGGATGAGGGCGTGGTTGATGGTGCCGCCGACCAGGGCGACGGGTTCAACGCCGTCGAACTCGTAGCGGTCGTTCTGCGTCTCAAGTCACGCCATGAAGCTCGCACCCGTCATGCGTGGTGTATGGAGCGCTAGGTTCACGTGTGCCGGCAGCGAAGCGGGAAGAAGATGGTGGGTTGCGGATGGGCAACCCACCGTAAGAGCAAAAGTTTTTTGCTTCTTTTTGTCAAAAAAGAAGTTCTTCCTTTCCTACGCCGGCGCAGCGCCAAGGTTTGGCGGCAGCGGTGCCGCCTTCGGCGGCGTGCTCGGGACGCTGGCGCGGCGGTTTTCGGGGGCGGGGTCGTCGACGATTTTCTTGATCACGGGTTCGCCGCGGAGGACTTGCTTGATTTCGTCGAGGCCGAGCGTTTCGTATTCAAGTAGACCGTTCGCCAGCAGGTGCAGACCTTCGATGTTTTCGGTCAGCACTTTCTTGGCCTTGGCGTAGGCGGCGTCGATGATCGACTTGATTTCATTGTCGATCGCCTGGGCGGTGCTTTCGGAGACGTTCTTGTTCTGCGTCACCGAGTGGCCGAGGAAGACTTCCTGGCTGTTGTCGCCATAGGCGATCATGCCGAGTTTGTCGCTCATGCCCCATTCGGTGATCATGCGGCGCACCTGGTCGGTGGCCATCTTGATGTCGCCGGCGGCACCGTTGCTGACCTTGTCGGCGCCGAAGATCACTTCCTCGGCGGCGCGGCCGCCCATGGCGAGCGTCAGTTCGGCCAGCAGCTTGCTTTTGCTTTTCGAGTAACGATCGCCTTCCGGCAGGCTCATCACCATGCCGAGCGCGCGGCCGCGCGGAATGATGGTGGCCTTGTGCACGGGGTCGCATTCCGGCTCGCTGATGGCGCAGAGCGCGTGACCGGCTTCATGGTAGGCGGTCATTTTCTTTTCTTCGTCGCTCATGACGAGGGACCGGCGTTCGGCGCCCATCATCACCTTGTCCTTCGCGTGCTCGAATTCGCCCATCGCCACGGTGCGCTTGCCCATGCGGGCGGCGAGCAACGCTGCCTCGTTGACCAGGTTGGCCAGATCGGCGCCGGAGAAGCCGGGGGTGCCGCGGGCGATGGTTTTCGGGTCGACATCGCTGGCCAGCGGCACCTTGCGCATATGGACGCGCAGGATTTTCTCGCGGCCCATCACATCCGGGTTCGGCACCACTACCTGGCGGTCGAACCGGCCGGGACGCAGCAGCGCGGGGTCCAGCACGTCGGGGCGGTTGGTGGCGGCAATCAGGATCACGCCCTCATTGCTCTCGAATCCGTCCATTTCGACCAGCATCTGGTTCAGCGTCTGCTCACGCTCATCATTGCCGCCGCCGAGGCCGGCGCCGCGATGGCGGCCGACCGCGTCGATTTCATCGATGAAGATGATGCAGGGGGCGTTTTTCTTGCCCTGCTCGAACATGTCGCGCACGCGGCTGGCGCCGACGCCGACGAACATTTCCACGAAGTCGGAGCCGGAGATGGTGAAGAACGGCACATTGGCTTCGCCGGCGATGGCGCGGGCCAGCAGCGTCTTGCCGGTGCCGGGTGGGCCGACCAGCAGCACGCCCTTCGGGATCTTGCCGCCGAGGCGCTGGAATTTCTGCGGGTCCTTCAGGAACTCGACGATTTCCTGCAACTCGGACTTGGCCTCGTCGATTCCGGCGACATCCTCGAACGTCACGCGGCCCTGCTTTTCGGTCAGCATGCGGGCGCGGCTTTTGCCGAAACCCATGGCGCGGCCGCCGCCGGACTGCATCTGGCGCATGAAGAACACCCACACGCCGACCAGCAGCAGCATCGGGAACCAGCTGATGAACATGTGCAGCAGCGGGCTGACACCTTCATCCTCCGGCTTGGCGGTGACCTTGACGCCCTTTTCGGTCAGGCGCTGGGCGATCGTCGGATCGTCCGGCGTGTAGGTTTGGAACGCCGTGTGGTCCGGCGTGTTCAGGGTGCCGGTGACGGTGTGGCCGGCGATGGTGACGTTGGCGATGTGGCCTTCGTTCATCTCGGACACGAAGTCGGAATACGCGAATTGCTGCGCGCCGTGCTGATTGCTGTTCGGTTGGAACAGATCGAACAGCACCACCAGCAGAACCGCGATGATGACCCACAAAGCCAGATTACGGCCGAAATTGCTCATTCCACCCAGTCCCAGGCGGGCCTCGTGTGCCCGCGCCAATACAAACTGATTACGCCACGGCCGACGCCGCACCACCCAACATGGGGCTTATCCGGCGTCTTGGCATCCCCTTTCTTGTGTCCGCCGCACTTGGCGCACCGAACGGCGCGCCGGCGGCGGGCGTGGGGGGGCTGAAAAACACCGCCATGCGCGCGCATGTCTGAGCGTCAGGATAACCGATATGCGGCACTGCCACCAGGGTGCCGTGCAGGCGGATCGCAGGTAACGTGACGAGCACCGCAGCCGGCAGGTCGCTGTGGCGGCGCAGGCGGGCGGCGGCGGCGCCCAGCGCGCCAAGCGAGGCGCCATCGGGTGGGGTGGCGCCGGGATCCAGGCGAAAGCGGCGGTCCCAGACGGCGCCGGGCCGTGCCGCAATCGGCGGCGCCATGGCCGCGGGTTCGCGCACGAGGAGGAATCCGGGGCCCAGCCGGCCGGCGGAGAGAAGGCGCACGCCGCCGAGGATTGCGGGCGCCGGCGCTGCTGCGAGGGTCGCCAGCGCAGGTCCGCCGGGCGGGTAGGCGCGGCCGCTGACCATGCGGATGAGGGCGGCGAGCGCGTGCGGCGTCAGTGGGCCGGGGCGCAGGACGGCAAAACCCTCCGGCCGGATCGACGCGTGCGTGGCCAGGATATCGGCGGTTTCGGCCTCCGCGGCGCGGCGGGCAGCGGCGTGGGCGGCGGCTGCCTCATTCAGCGCGGCGGTTTCGGGACCATCGCCTTCGGCGTCATCGAGCGCGGCGCGGAGGCGGACGCGCGAGGCGGCCGGGTTGCGGTTGGAGGGGTCTTCCACCCAGTCCAGGCCGGCGGCGCGCAGCGTGGCGCGAAGGCATCCGGGTGGCACAGCGAGCAACGGGCGCACGATGCGGAGTTCGGGGGTCTCGACGATGGCGGCCATGCCGGCGAGACCGACGGGGCCGCTATGGGCCTCGCGGCGCATCAGGATCGTCTCGGCCTGGTCGCGCTGGTGGTGGGCGACGAGCAGGTCGGTCAGGCCCTCGGCAGCGGCGGCCTGGGTGAGCGCCGCGTAGCGGGCGGCGCGGGCGCGGGCGGCGAGGCCGGGGCCGGGGGCCAGATCGCGCAGGGTGAGGATGCGGCAGGGCACGCCGAAGGTGGCGAGGCGCGCGGCCGTGTCGGCGGCTTCGGTGGCGGAGCAGGCGCGCAGGCCGTGATCGACGATCAGCGCGCGCGGGGCGCCCCAGCTTGTGGCGAGAAAAGCGAGGCATAGACTGTCGGCGCCGCCGCTGACGGCGACGGCGACGCGGCGGTCGGCGGGCCAGGGGCCTAGGGGCGCCATCAGGGCATTGAAGTTGGAAGAAGAAATCAAGGAAGGTCTTATTTTTTGAAAAAAGAAGCGAAAAACTTTTGCTCATTGGCGTATGCGGCGCACGGCGACATGGGCCGCGTCGCCAAGGAGCAAAAGTTTTTTGGTTCTTTTTTTCAAAAAAGAACACTTCCTTTTTTCGTTAGCAACCCGCCCGCTTTCTCACCGATGTGGCCTGCCCCCGCAGCCCCGCGTCCGGCCGCGGAAACTCGGCGCCGAACTTGGCGGCGGCCTGGCAGGCGTGGGTCTTGTCGCCCATGCCGAGGAACGCGTTGGCGACGCCGATCAGCGACTCCGCGCCGCGGGGTGATTTCGGCGCGCTTTTATACACGGCGTAATAGGCGGCGGCGGCGGCTTTGTAGTCGTGTTTGCCGGCCTGTGCGCGGGCCAGCAGGAATTGCGCGTCCGGCGTGCGGGGGCCGCGGCCGGCGGCCAGCACCTCCTGCGCGGCCGCGGCGGCGGCGGCGTAATCGCGCCGCGCGAGCGCGGCGCTGCCGAGCTTGAGGGTTTGCTCGGCGGTGCGGTGCTCGGGTGCTGCTGGCTTCGGCGCTGGCTCCGGCGGGGGTGAGAGATCGTCCGGCACGCCTTCGACCCCGCTGGGGGCGGCGGGTGGATCGGGTTGCGTGGCAGACGGGGCGGCGCCGCCATTCAGCTTGAAGGCGAGGTCGCCGATCTGTTTGGCCAGATCGTCATGGTCGCGCTTTTCGGTGTTGGTCAGATCGTCGAGATGGCCTTGCAGCGTGCGCATCTGTTCTTCCAGCGCCGACACCCGCACCACGAGCTGGGCCACCATATCGTTGGGCGCCGCGGCCGTCTGGTCGCCGCCGCCTTGCGGGACGGGTGGAGGCAATTGCGGTGCGCTGGCCTGCGAGCCGAGTTGCTGCAAGCCCTGCAGCTGTTGCTGCGTGGTCTGTACTTGCTGGCGTAATTCCAGGATTTCGTTTTCGAGAGCGATGCCCTCGCGGGATTCGATCTGCGCGTGGGCCGGCAGCGCGTGGAGCAGGAGGGCGAAGAAGGCTGCCGCGCCCGCGGCACGGCAAGGTTTTGGATTCATGCGTGGTATCCATCACTTTCGAGGATGGCCGTTTTGTGCGGGGCGAAGATAGTGGGCTGAAGCCCACCCTACGATGTACGTGGCCTGCTCAAATAAAAAAGTCCAGGAGCGTTGCTCCTGGACTTTAATGCGTGCGCGTAGTGCAGCATTGAACCCGCACGGCTAGGAAAGCGGATGGACGCGCAAGCTGCGCGAGGGCCAGCCGCCCCGGCGCATATCGCGGCACGCCGTCGCTTAATGAACCGACGAGATCGCGTTGCGGTTCTGCGCCCAGGCTTCTTCGTTGTCGCCCAGCGCGGTCGGACGGTCCTTGCCGTAGCTGATCGTGGTCAGGCGGGACTTGGAAACGCCCTTGGCCACCAGAAATTCCTTGGCAGCGTTGGCGCGGCGGTTGCCCAGCGCCAGGTTGTATTCTTCGGTGCCGCGGTCGTCAGCGTTGCCGGCAATCTGGAACTTGTCCTGCGGATACTTGGCGAGGAACGCGGCCTGCTTGGTCAGCGTCGCCTGCGCGGCGTCGGTCAGCGAGGAGCTGTTGAATTCGAAGAACACGCGGTCGCCAACATTGGCGACCAGGTCTTCCTGGCTGCCGGGCGTGATGCCGGAGGTGGCGGGGCCGGTGCTGGTGGTACCGGTGGTGCCGGTGCTGTCGGTCGCGGTTTTGCTGGCGCAGGCAGCCAACAAGGACATGGCGGCAAGGGCGCCCATGGTGTGAAGCTTCATCTTAATGTCGTCCCTATGGCTGGGTGCGTGGCGGGTGTGCGGCGTCAACGCGCGGAAGGCGTAATCGTTGCTGCGACGCGGTGGGATTACGCGTCGCGCGCGCTTCCGGTCAAGACTTCACAGCGAGAATGAGTAACAATTCACCCGTGTGACAGCTATGCACAAACCCTGTGTCTTTTAAGCCATGAGTCGCCCGTCTTCCATCGTCGGATAAAGGTTTTTTTATCCTCTGAGTGCTGATCAGGCGTTCAGCGGAGACCAGGCGGGATCCGACGCGTTTGTCGCGGTCTGTACTTCGCGTTCATTGAAGCCGGTGATGTCGATCGAGACCAAACGCGAGGAATAGCCGTGGCCGTACTCGTCATTCGAGCGGGTTTCCCGCCAGAACATCAGCACGCGTCCGTTCGGCGCGAAGGTTGGTCCTTCGACCGAGTAACTTTCTGATAAAATTCTTTCGCCGGTGCCGTCGGGGTGCATAACGCCGATGGCGAACGTGGCACCGGAAAGTCGCGTAAACGCGATCAGGTCGCCGCGCGGCGACCACACCGGCGTGGCATATCGGCCATGTCCGTAGCTGATGCGTTTCGCCCCGCCGCCGCCGGACCCCATGACATAGAGTTGCTGGTCGCCATCGCGGTCGGAATTAAACACGATCTGGCTGCCATCAGGGCTGTAACAGGGACTGGTGTCGATGCTGCCGGAACTGGTCAGGCGGTGCGACGCGTGACTGCCTGCATCCACCACGAATATGTCCGAGCCGCCGCCGCGGGTGACCGAGAGGATGCAACTGCCGCCATCCGGGCTGAAGCGGGGCGCGAAACTCATGCCTTCGAATTCGCCGAGCGTTGATTGGCGCCCGGTATTGAGATCGTAGAGCAGGACGCGTGGCCGGTTATTGGCATAGCTCATGAAGGCGATTTCGTCGCGCACCGGATTGAAGCGCGGTGTGAGCACGAGCCAGTCGCCGTTGGTCAGGATGCGCGTGTTGGCGGCGTCCTGGTCCATGATGGCGAGGCGCTTGGTCTGGCGGCCGCGCGGGCCGGTGGCGGCGACGTAGACGATGCGGGTGTCGAAATAGCCTTTCTCGCCCAGCATGCGTTCGTAAATCACGTCGGCCATGATGTGGGCGATGCGGCGCACGTTGGCGCTAGTATACGCGGTGCCCTGCAATTGCTGGCCGGTCAGCACATCCCACAACCGGAATTCCACCCGCACCTGGCCGCCGCCAGCGTCCGACACGGTACCGGTGACCACGGCTTGCGCGCCGATCGCTTTCCAATTGGTGAAATTCGGTGCCGTTGGACTCGCGTCCGCGGCCGAAATGAAGGCGGCCGGATCGACCGGGCGGAACAGACCGCAATTGGTCAGGTCGGCGGTGACGACGCTGATGATTTCGGCGGCAGCGGGCGATCCGCCCAGGCTCGGTAGCGCGATGCGAATCGGGTTCTGCAGCGCGCCATCGACATCGATCACCGGGCCGTTGCCACCCGCGGGCAATGCGGCCGCGGTGGCGGCCGGTGTTGCGGGTGGGGGCGCCAGCATCGATTGGCCGGCGGCGCGGCCCGCAACCAGCAGACCAGCGCCGCCGGCGATAAGGCCGCGACGGGACATCGGGCTGATCAGCATGGGTTTAGGCTCCTTCATGGACGGAATCGGAATTTCAATTGCTGCGACGGCTTGCCTAAAAGTTCCGGCGGCACCGGGAGTTTCGCACATTGCGGATCGAGCACCGCACGCTGTGCCCGTTCGGCGAACGCGCGGAATGCCGGGTCTGCATTCGCGCGCCCCTGGTCCTCCGGCGAGAGCGCGGTTTCCCGCGCCTCACCCTCGGCATCGATGGTGACCAGTATAATGGCACTATATGACGCGTAATCCTTCGCCGCGGTGTCCTCGCTGTAACACGGGCGGACGGACTGGCCGATCTGCTTGCGCTGCTCGGCCGAGAGCGCGCCGGTGAGGTCGCCGTGATTGGTCAGCGCGCCACCGCCCTTCTTGCCGCCGCGCTCAGGGTTATAGCGGTGTTTTGGCGGTTGGATTTGCTTCTGGTCGGCCAGCATCTTTTCCAGCGTGTTGTCGAGCGCGGAGGTATCGGGAACGGCCTGCTTGGTTTCGTGCGGCTGGGCGCGGGTGGATTGCAGTTTGGGCGGCGGCGCCTGCTGCTGCTTCATCACCGGCTTGGGCGGCGGCGGCTTCACCGGCGCCGGCGTGGGTGAAATCTGCGGCGGCGGCAGGGCTGTGGGCTCGGGCGGCTTGACGAATTCGGGCTGCGGCGGCGGGGGCGGCGGCGGTGGAGGGGGCGGCGGTGCGACCTCGAGCGGCTCCTTGGTGGGCGCGGTTAAGGCCGGGTTCATGGTGGCGGGCGTGTCGGCATCAGCGGGGGCAGCCTCCTTCGCCGGCTTTTCGCCCTTTTGCGGAGCGACGTCGGCGGTGCCGGAGAATTCGACGGTGAAGCTTTCCTCCGGTGGTGGGGCGGACGGCATGGCGAACGGGATGCCGACGACGAGGGCGAGCAGGATCAGGACGTGCAGGCCGGCCGAGACGGCGGCGCCGCGCTTCAGCGTGGGCGTCATGACGTGGCTGCCGAAGGACGTCTCAGGATCGCCAGGTCCGCGGCGGAGCAGCAAAGTTTTAACCACAAAGAACACGGAGGACACCAAGGACAGGCACGAAGAAGGGCGCACAGAATTGCCCCTCCTCTTCGTGTCCGTTCCTTCGTGTCCGTTGTGTTCTTCGTGGTAAAATTCTTGGTTGGCGGCGACGCACGCTGGGAGCTGGCAATGGCACTGCGGCCGGCGGGAACCGGATAGTTACATTCTGTTCGGCCCTCCGCCTCACCCCACCCTCTCCCCCTGGAGGAGGGGGAGAGGGCTTTCCTCTTGGCGGCGCGGGTCCGGGTCCGGCGGGCGGTCATGGGGGCGTTAGTGGGACGGGGTCTGCTCGGCGAGCAGGGCTACCTTGGTGAAGCCGCCTTGGGCGATGGTGGCCATCACCTGCATCACCTGGCCGTACTCGATGCCTTTGTCCCCGCGTACGAAGATGCGGCGCGACATGTCGCCGTTGGCGATCGCGTTCAGTTTGGTGACCAGGCCCGGCAGGTCAATTTCGGAGTCCTGGAGGAAAATCTTGCCGCTCGACTGGATCGAGACGGTTAGCGGCTCACTGTCCGAGTTCAGCGGCTTGGCGTCGGTCTTGGGCAGGTCAACGTTGACGCCGCTGGTCATCAGCGGGGCGGTGACCATGAAGACGATCAGCAGCACGAGCATGACGTCGACCAGCGGCGTCACGTTGATTTCGGCCATCGGCCGGTAGCGGCCGCGGCCGTTTGGGCGGCCGATCAATCCGCCGGCCATCTACGCGCGCTCCTCGATCTGGCGCGACAGGATGGAGCTGAATTCGGAGCCGAACCCTTCCAAGCGGGAGGCGAAGCGCGACAGGCTGGTGCTGAGCTGGTTGTACGCCAGGACGGCGGGAATGGCGGTCACCAGGCCGATGGCGGTGGCGAACAACGCCTCGGCAATGCCGGGGGCAACCACCGAGAGGTTGGTATTGTGCATAGCGGCAATGGCCGAAAAACTATGCATGATGCCCCAGACGGTGCCGAACAGGCCAACGAACGGGGCGATCGAGCCGACCGAGGCGAGAAACACCATCCAGCGTTCCAGGCGCTGCATTTCACGCACGACGGTCACGTTCATGGCGCGGTCGATGCGCTCCCGCACGCTGCCGCGGGCGAGATCGGCGCCGGCGACCTTGGCGCTGCGGCGCCATTCGCCCATCGCGGCGCCGAACACGGCGGCCAGCGGATGGGTGGGGCGCGCGCCCTCCACTTCGTACAGATCCTCCAGGCTGCCGCCTGACCAGAAGCGGTCCTCGAATGTATCTGCCTCGCGGTTGACGCGGCGGAGGGCCACCAGCTTGTCGAACACCACCGCCCACACCCAGACGCTGGCGAGCAGCAGCATCAGCATGACCAGCTTGACGACGATGTCGGCCTGCAGAAACAACGTGATCAGCGACAGGTCGCCGGCGGGTGCTGCGAGATTGGCGGCCTGCACGGCTTGATCGGGCATAGTCTCTCCAACGGTGGCCGGCGCGACGCACCGGCATAACACTTCAGGCGGCGATGGCGGCGCGCCAGCGCGGCGGTATGCGCGCCGGGGTTCCGGTGGCCGCCTTCACGCAGGCCAGCAGGACGCGTGCCACGGCGATCGCGGTCTCCCCGACATAGAAAACCTGGCGCAACAGGACCGACGCCCCGCCCGATTCGAGGGTTTCAGTGCGAATCGTCAGCAGATCATCCAGTCGCGCCGGGCGCAGATACTCCAGATCGAGCCGGCGTACCATGAAGATCACGCCATGTTCGTGCAGCATTGCCGCATGCGGCACGCCTGCATCGCGCAGCGCCTCGGTGCGGGCGCGTTCGGCAAAACCCAGATAGGCAGCATGATACATCACGCCGCCGGCATCGGTGTCCTCGTAATAAACCCGCACGTGGTGGGTATGAACGATCATGAAGCGTTGTTAAGCAAATCGGAAAACAGGTCCGGCGCGCCTGGCGCGGGCACCGGCGGGGTGAGGCCGAGATGGCGCCAGCCGGGCTCGCCGAGCATGCGGCCGCGGCTGGTGCGGAGCAGGAAACCCTCCTGAATCAGGAAGGGTTCCGTTACGTCTTCCAGCGTGTCGCGCGCCTCGGACAAGGCGGCGGCGAGGGTTTCGACGCCGACCGGGCCGCCGCCGTGATGTTCGGCGATGCGGCGGAGGTAGCGGCGATCGGCAGCGTCCAGGCCCAGCGCGTCGACCTCGAGCCGGGTGAGCGCGGCGTCGGCGACGGCGCGATCGACCGGGGTGTGGCCGAGATGTTGGGCGATATCGCGCACGCGGCGGAGCAGGCGGCCGGCGATGCGGGGGGTGCCGCGGCTGCGGCGGGCGATTTCGGTGGCGCCCTCTTGCGTGAGGGAGAAGCCGAGTTTTTCGGCGCCGCGGGCGACGATGAGCGTGAGTTCCTCTGGCGTGTAGAAGATCAGGCGGAGCGGAATGCCAAAGCGGTCGCGCAGCGGGGTGGCGAGTAGGCCGGCGCGGGTGGTGGCGCCGACCAGCGTGAACGGCGAGAGGTCGATGCGCACCGAGCGCGCCGCCGGGCCCTCGCCGATGATCAGGTCGAGCTGGAAATCCTCCATGGCAGGATACAGGATTTCCTCGATGGCGGGCTGCAAGCGGTGGATTTCGTCGATGAAGAGAACGTCGCGCGGCTGCAGGTTGGTCAGGATGGCGGCGAGGTCGCCGGCGCGCTGGATGACCGGGCCGGAAGTGGCGCGGAAGCCGACGCCGAGCTCGCGGGCGACGATCTGGGCGAGCGTGGTTTTGCCGAGGCCAGGCGGGCCGTGCAGCAGCACGTGGTCGAGCGCCTCGGCGCGGCCGCGGGCGGCTTCGATGAAAATGGCGAGGTTCTCGCGGCTGGTTTTCTGGCCGACGAACTCGCGCAGGGTTTGCGGGCGCAGGCTGGCTTCGGCGGCATCGTCGGGCTGGCGCGACGGGCTGAGCGAGGGGGGATCGGTTGAAGACACGCGTCAGACGTAGCAGCAGCCGCGAGTCGACGGAAAGCAAGGGAGGCGTCGGTTGATGCCAGCGTCAGAGCAAACGTTTTTTGGTTCTTTCTTTCAAAAAAGAACATTGCTGCCTTTGCTTTTTCTCTTTGGCTGCAGCCGCCCGATGACCGTGGAAGCGTTTCACGCAACCACGCCGGCGTTCGACCCGGTGGCATTCTGGACCGGGCACACGCACTCCTGGGGAGTAGTGGAGGATCGGGCCGGCGCGCCGACGGAGACGATCGAGACGGACTGTGTCGGGACCGCGGAGCCGGGGGGCGTGCATCTGGTGCAGACGCTGACCGAGGGCGACGGCACCGTCCGGCATCGTGACTGGCATGTACGGCGCGCGGGACCTGGGCGGTTCACCGCGACAGCTAACGACATGGTCGGTGTGGCGGCGGGCGAGGCGGCCGGGCGGGTGTTTCACTGGGATTGGGTGTGGGCGACGGTGCCGGGCAATCCGTTGAAGAACGTCGTTATGCATCAATGGATGTATTTGATGCCGGACGGGACGATGATGAACAGGACGGTGATTGCCAAGCTCGGGATTTCGGTGGCGGAGGTAAGCGAGCAGTTCCGACACGAGTAGTGTGTCGGACCACAGGTTTCACACGGCTCGTGCCGCGCAAGAAGGTGGGCTGGAGCCCACCCTACGCGCTACGCACTCCCCCGGAAGAGGGGGAAAGGAGCTCTTTGGGCTAGCAGGCGTTGCCGCGGAAGTTCCAGCTTTGGACGACGCCGTTCAGGAGGTCAAACGTGGTTTCGCAATCGCGCTGCACGATCTCGGGCGGGAAGCCGCCCCAGCCACCCCAGCCGCGACCCCAGTAGCCGCCGCCCCAGCCCCAGGGGCCGAAATCGCCTGGCGTCGATTCGATCTTGCTACGGCTATAGGCGAGGAATTTGTGGCCGCCGGTCTCGTAAGTGCGGCTCGGCACGCCCAGCGCATGCACCAGGTCGGTTTCGGACTTGCCGACCAGGGCGCTGACCTGCGCCACATGCGCCGGATTGGGATACGCACAGCCGGCAAGTGCCAGCACGCCGGCCAGAATAGATGTCTTGATACTTGTCTTCATGCCTGTCCTCATCGTCGTCACCATCACCGCCGCACACGGGCGCGTTCATCGATAGATAGGGTCGGCCGTTCCCGGCAACCACAGTACCTGTTCTATGCGATCGGCGCCGCAGGCCAGCATTGCCAACCGGTCGAAGCCGAGTGCGATGCCGGAACAGGGCGGCATATAGGCCAGGGCGGCCAGAAAATCCTCGTCAATATCCCAGTCGGGGCCAAACATTTCGTGGCGCCGCGCGCGATCCGCAACGAATCGGCGGCGTTGCTCAGCCGGATCGGTCAGCTCCTCGAAGGCGTTCGCGAGCTCCATGCCGCCAAGTAGAATTTCGAAACGAAGTGCAACGCGCGCGTCGTGCGGGTCGCGGCGGGCCAGCGCGGCCTGGGCCGCGGGCCAGTGGGTGAGGAAAGTAGGGTGCGCGCGGCCGAGGTGAGGCTCCACGCGTTCGAGCATCAGGCGGAAGAACAGGTCCTCCCAGGTTTCACGGTCGCGCAGGGCGGCGCGGGCGGCGGCGGCGAGCGCGGGCGCGTCGCCTTCGGTTGCCAGCACATCGGCGCCCACCCAGCGGTCGAATGCTTCGGCGACGGTGATGCGCTCGAACCGGTCCAGGCTGGTGGCGACGCCGCGGCAGGTGACGAGGGGGGGCAGGACGGCGCGGAGCAGCGCCTCCGTCTCGTCCATCAGGTCGCCCATCGCGGCGCCGGGACGGTACCATTCGAGCATGGTGAATTCAGGGCTGTGCGTGTCCGACCCCTCCGCGTTGCGCCAGACGCGGGCGAACTGGAAGATCGGACCGGCGCCGCCAGCGATCAGTTTTTTCATGGCGAATTCGGGGCTGGTGTGCAGCCAGAGCGGCACTGACTGGCCGCGCACGGTTTCCAGCGTGGTGGCGAAGCTGCGGACATGCACTTCCTCGCCCGGCGCCGGCACGGCGTAGGGTGTCTCCACCTCCGTGTAGCCACGTGCCGTGAAGAAAGCGCGCGTCGCCGCGGTCAACAGATTGCGCCGCCGCAAGTGTGGTAGCCGCCGCGCGAGCCGGTCCGCGGTCCAGGATGATCCGGTCATGCCAGCGACAGGAGCGAATGTTTTTTGCCTCTTTTTTTCAAAAAATAAGTCTTCTTCTTCCTTGAAGCGGGTTCTTGCCCCAGATCACGCCACTCGCTAGACAGCCGGCTTCTCCACATATGAGTCCTTTGCGCCCATGAAGCAGCAGGCGAACCTGATCCGCGCCGGCCAGGTGATCGAGCATGACGGCCGCCGCTGGACCGTGCTGAAGCAGCAGATCATCACGCCCGGCAAGGGCGGCGCGTTCATCCAGGTGGAGATGCGCGACCTGAAGACCGGCAACAAGACCAACGAGCGCTGGCGCACCGCCGACACGGTCGAGCGGCTGCAGACCGACAACAAGGACTATACGTACAGCTACACCGACGGCGACAACATGGTCCTGATGGACCCGGAGACGTTCGAGCAGGCGCATATCCCGCTCGAGCTGCTCGGGGACGCGGCGCCGTTCCTGCAGGACAACATGACCATCGACGTGGACCTGGTGGAGGGCGAGCCGGTGGGCGCGCATCTGCCGGCGACCGTGATCCTGGAGATCATCGAGGCCGATCCGGTGGTCAAAGGCCAGACCGCAGCCAGCAGCTACAAGCCGGCGAAATTGTCGAACGGTGTGAAGACGTCGGTGCCGCCGTTCATCGAGACCGGGGAGCGGATTGTAGTGCGGACGGAAGATGGGTCCTACGTGGAGCGCGCCAAGGGCTGACCGGGCGGCGTGAGGCTACCGGACGCCGATCCATTTCGGTCCCGCGCATGGGTTGAGATACCAGGCGCCGACGGCCTGTTGCGGCGTGATTTTGGTGGGGCCAGGGAACCTGAATTTCTCATCGAAGACACGTGCCGCGGTGAATAGTTGGTGGGCGAAGGCGGCCGGGCTGAACGCGGCGTTATGGCGGCCGAGCCGCAGCGCCGACGATTTCATTTTAGTAGCGAAATATTTTGCATAGATGGCACCCGGCGTGCCGGGGGCCGGGTAGGTGTCGGTCATGTTGTCGTAGGCGAGTTGCGCGGTGTCATCGAGCGCTTCCACCGCCAGCACCGGCGGTGGTACGTAACCAGCGGTAATGACATCGGCCGTGATATAGCAGCGTGCATGTTCGAGCGCCGTGTGCGCTGCCTGCTCGCACACCCGGTCGCCGCGGCCGCCCCAGAATTGGCGCCCTTGTTCCATGATTGTTTCGATTGGCGTCGGGCGCGCGGTCGAGACATATGACGCGGCGGGGGCGTTCGGGTCGAAGCCGCCGATATCCTGCAGTAAACCGCCGTCGGGGGCGATGATGGTGCGCAGGCCGGCCGGCAGAAGCGGCAATAGGTCGTTGGCGTTCAGCACGACGCCAAATCCGCCGGCGGAGTCGCCGGAGAGCAGCAACTGGGTGGCGTTCGCCAAGCCGCGGGCCGCGAGCAGATCGGTCAGCACCGCGGCGGCGATGGCGTGGCCGCGGAAATACCAGGTCTGCGCCGCATTGCGGCGGTCGAACGGCGTCAGCGACGGCGCTTTATCGCCGGTGAAATAATCGCTTGAGCAGTACAGCACCAGCACGGCGTTGGCGTCGTAGAAATCCGGGTTGACCGCCGGGTCGGCGGACAGGATGCCGGCGAGCGTTTCGCCCGCACTGACGCCGGACACCAGGCCCGCGGTGCTGGTAAGATCGTGCGCGCGGGCGGCGCAAGTTTCGTTCGTTTGGCACATATTGTAATGGGTGAGCGCCACCACCCAGCGCTGCGTGGCGTAGCCGGTGCCTGGCCGGAATATATACCCGGCCGGCGAGCCATCATTGCAGAGTGCATTGGGGTAGAGTGCCGGGTCCAGCAGATGCACGGTCTGCGGCTCGACCGGCGCGCCGGAATGCGTGAGCGGATGGATCGCCGGCACGGTGCAGCCGGCAGCCAGGGCGTTACGGGACGCCAAGATCAGCGCGAGCATCATTCTGCAAGCAAAACCCGCCGGCGACCGGCGGCACGAGGACGCGACCATCACGATGGACCCCCGCGCCCGCGGTTTCAGAACGGCAGTATCACGTTCCGCGCAGGCTTAACCGCGCGTAGGCACGACGGCAAGCTGAAGGGGCACCTAAGAGTGATGATATGACGAAAGAATATTATGGCGCCAGGCTTGGTATTTCTTCCTGCACGGGCCTTCTTGATCGCCGTGTTCTGTGTGGCGAAAGCTTCGCTCTCGTTACAAAATCTGGTGGCGCCGGCTCGTCCAGGCCGCCCAGCCAAAATGGCGAGGGACGGCAGATTTTAACACGAAGGACATCAAGGAAGGAAAAGCCACAAAGAGCACAAAATGCAGCCTTTTTTGAGCAGTTTGCTGTACGGATAGCGCCCTGCTCTTGGCGCCTTTGCCTTGCCTCGTGTTCTTCGTGTGAAAATCTTACGGTCCCAACCAGATCAGGTCCGGCCGCGTCGCCGAGGGACCTCTCGCAACAGGCTTTGCAACAAGAGCGCAAAGATTTCGTGCATCGCGACGAAGTCAACCACGACGGTGGTTGGCGTAGGCGTGGCGCGTTGGGACGGCGGATGGCGCAAGAGCTTATCCGCCCTACGAAAAGGCAGCGCTGAGGTTCAAGGCGTTCACTGTAGCGTCGCGCCGATCAGTTTTTCGCCCTCGCATGGGTTGAGGTACCAGGCCTCTACCGCATGGCGCGTGTTCATCTCCACAGGACCCAGGAACTTGAATTTCTGGTTGAAGATTTCCGCCGTGGTGAAGATTTGGTGTTCGAACGCGTATGGGCTGAAGCTGCCGGTATAGGGCCCTGACGCCAGCAGCAGATTGGTCATGCCCTGGGCAAAATTGGTGGCGTAAATCGCTTCGGGCGAGCCGGGCTCCGGCGCCTTGTTGGACATGCCATCGTCGGTAAGCTGGGCGGTGTCATCGAGCGCATTGGCCACCAGCACGGGCGCGGGGACATATCCGGCCGCCATCACCAGGCCGGTAATGTAACAGCGCGCATGCGCCAGCTCTGTGTGGGCGGCTGCGTCGCAGAGACGGTCGCCGCGGCCACCCCAGAATGCGTGGCCGATACCCCAAAGCGATTCGATGGGGGTGGGCCGCGCGGTCGATACGTAGCCGGTCGCGACGGCGTTGGGATCGTAGCCGCCGAGATCCTGCAGGAATCCGCCATCTGGTGCAATGACCGTGCGGATGCCGGACGGCACCAGCGGCAGAAGATCGTTGGCATCCAGGAATAGCCCATAGGCGCCGGATGAGTCGCCGGTGAGCATCAGCTCGGTGGCGCTCGACATGCCTTGCCGAACGAGCAGGTCCTGCAACGCCGCCTCGGCGATCGCACGGCCCTTGAAATACCAGGTTTCGGCGGCGTTCGCCTTGTCGAACGGTGTCTTCACCGGCGCCTTGTCGCCCGTATAGATGTCGCTGGAACAATATAGTACCTGCACCGCGTTGGCGTCGTAGAAATCCGGGTTCGCGGTGGGGTCCGGCGAGAGGATGCCGGTCAGCGCCTCGCCGGTGCTGATGCCGGATTTCAGGCCCTTCGTGCTGACAAGGTTATTGGGATGCGCGGCGCAATCGGCGTTGGTTTCACAAAACCGGTAATGGGTGAAATTCACCACCCAGCGCTGTGTGCCGAGGCCGGTTCCCGGCCGGAAAATATAGCCGCCCGGCGTGCCGTCGTTACAGCGTGCGTCCGGATATGTTGTGTTGTCCAGCAGGTAAACCAGTTGGCCGTTGGTCGCTGCATCTGAATGGGTGATCGGCGGTATTGCGGGCACGGTGCAGCCGGCCGCATCCGCCTGCGCTATCGGCAGTGCCGCCGCGAACAAGGTCCGCCAGAGACTGATCCCGGTCATTGCGGCAGCATGCCTGAACTGGTGCTGAAACGCAACGGGCAAGCACGCCCCGGATCCTGGTCGAGCCGCCGCGCATGACGTCTGATGTGAAATGGCAAGGTCGCACGCGGCCGACGGCCACCACACCCGGCTTGTGTTTTGGCGTACGGTGGCCGATGACGGCGGCAACATCACCATGGTCACGCGATCGCCGCGCCCATCGCGCTGTACGCCGCCTCTGCCTCCGGCCATCCGGGGCCGACACCCGTATCAAAAAACGGGCGGACGTAGACAGCGCGCGCGGCGCGACCAAAAACTTTGAAAGCTCACCATGGCGCCCCGCCTGTCCCCGCATCTCGTCGTCATGCAGAACGCCGCCCAGAAGGCGGCCAAACGGCTGCTGCGCGACTTCAACGAAGTCGAACAACTCCAGGTCAGCATCAAGGGGCCGTCCGACTTCGTCAGCCAGGCCGATCTGCGCGCGGAGAAGATCCTCCGGGAGGAACTCGACAAGGCACGACCTGGCTACGCCTTCCTGATGGAGGAATCCGGCGCCTCGGGCGGTGACAACTGGACGTGGCGCTGGGTGGTGGACCCGCTGGATGGGACGACCAACTTCCTGCACGGCATTCCGCACTGGGCGATCAGCATCGGTTTGCAGCGGCGCCTGGCAGACGGCACTGCCGAACTTGCCGCCGGCGTGGTCTATAGCCCGGCCGCCGATGAGATGTTCTGGGCCGAAAAGGGCGGCGGCGCGTTCCTCAACGAACGGCGCCTGCGCGTGTCCGCCCGCCGCGAACTGAAGGACGCGGTGTTCGCCACCGGCATTCCGTTTGCCGCCGTCACGCCACGCAACCGCCTGGCATTCGCGCGCACGCTCGGCGCGTTGATGCCGGTCACCGCCGGCATCCGCCGCTTCGGCAGTGCCGCGCTCGACCTGGCCTGGGTCGCCGCCGGCCGATACGATGGTTATTGGGAGCTCGGGCTGTCGGCATGGGATGTCGCCGCGGGCGCGTTGATCGTGCGGGAAGCCGGCGGCACCGTCACCCACCCGGACGGCGCCGAATTCAACGTGACAGAAGGCGCCCCGAACGACCTCGTCGCCGGCAACACCCACCTGCACCCCAAACTACGCGACCTGGTCGCCGACGGCGTCGCCGCGGCCGCACTTTAGCGCGCCCGCTTTGGGGTTGGATGGTGAAGGAAGGCGGGGGGCTTTGCCCCCCCGACCCCCGTCACGCGTAGCGTGCATTCGCACGCCCTGTCACGCGTAGCGTGCATTCGCAGGCCCTGTCACGCGTAGCGTGCATTCGCACGCCCTGTCGCGCGTAGCGTGCATTCGCAGGCCCTGTCATGCGTAGCGTGCATTCGCAGGCCCTGTCATGCGTAGCGTGCATTCGCAGGCCCTGTCATGCGTAGCGTGCATTCGCACGACGGGGGTCGAGGGGCGGAGCCCCCCGCCTTCCTTCGCCATCCAACCCCAAAGCGGACTCCTTAATGCAGGTGCTCGGTGGAGGGCGGGCGGCGCCAGGCGGGTTGATCCAGCCGATCGGCCAGCCAGGCCCAGCACATTTCCTGCGCGCGTGCGGCCGTGAGGTTGCCGGGGTTGACCGAGATATGCAGCCAGATCCCGTCCAGCATCAGGATGAAGCACGACGTCACTTCATCGATGTCGACCTGCGCGCCGGCCTCGACGGCGAGGGCTGCCATGCCATCGCGCATGACGGCGTGCCGGTCTGCCAGGAACTGGCCGAACGGCGCCTGGAGATCAACCACGCTGCGGGACAATTGCCAGAAGCCGAGCATGGCCGTCACGGTGTTTTCGCCGGTCCAGTCGGTCGCGAGGTAGCGCCGGATCATCGCCGCCATGCGGGCCTTCGCGTCCAATGCGTCCTGCGGCGGCACCTGCGCTAACTGCGACAGAAAGCGCGTGGTGAGCAGCGAGTAGGCGGCGGCGAGCACCTCGTGCCAGCCGCTGAAAAAATGCGACATCAGGCTCGGCACCACGCCCATGTCCCGGCAGACACTGCGCAGGCTGGTGCCTTCGGCGCCGTGCCGGGACAGCGAAGTCAGGGTTGTTTCAAGCACGAGCTGGCGCCGCTCGTCGCGCGACATGCGCCGGTGTGGCTCTTCCGTCACCATGGAAATCATCATGCTCGCCTCCAGTCAAAGCGCTGGCCGGCTGTACGAGTGTTCAGCCGGTGGGCGTGATTGTCACGCTCGAATGGCCTACGCAGGGGGGTGCGGGGTTGGATGCAGCCTGTGCGATTTCGGCGAAAAATAATTGGCGCGGGCGGTTAGATACGAATCGAAATTACAATATAGGTTGCAGGTGAGCCGAGCGGGACACGCTTTTGGTGTCGATAAGGTGGAATCTACGCGGAAACGAAGCGGCGCGAGCGGACGGGTAATGTCCGAAAATTGACATATGATGCAATGCACAAATCTAATTGACGCGTGTTCAATACGGCGGGCGATGTCGGCTTGGACGGTCAAGGTCAACGTTTCGTGCGGGCGACGATAGAATTTTGGGGCAGTCTTGTTGTTTTATGATCATACCAAAAAGGCCGTTCGAGGCGTATGCCCGCGGAAGTAACGAGATCAGCCAGCGGAAGGCGTCGGTGAGACGACGCCTTCCGCTGGCATGGCAAGCACGCGCGCTTCGGCGGGGCCGCTGCTTGAAGCAGTTCGCCGGCATGATATGAACGTCAAACCGATCGCTCGGCGCCCGTGGCGCGTGGAGAGACCAATGCGCCTGTCCGCCTTGCTTGTGCCTATCCTGTCGGCTGGCCTGGTGTGCGGTGCCAGGCCACCCGCCGCGCGGGCCGCGCCAACAGTCACCGCGCTGGTCAACAGCTTCGCGCAATTCGCGATTGCGAACGGGGAGACACCCGGCGTGGAAGTGGCGGTGGTGATTGGCGGCAACCAACCCCAATATTTTGGCTTCGGCACAACCAATACGGGTGCCGCGACGCCGCCGACCAAGGATACGCTGTTCGAAATCGCATCCGTCACGAAGGTGTTCACCACCAATCTGCAGGGCCAGGCGATCCTGGCAAATACGTTTCCATTGTCGGAAACGCTGAAATCCTTCGAGCCGATTTTGGGGACGCTGCCGACGGACACCGAGGCGGTGACGCTGGAGCAGCTCTCGGACTTCACCGGCGGCTTTCCGACCACGCCGGCGCTGTGCAGTAATACCGGATCGACGCCGGCGAAAACCGGCTGCCTGCCGAACAAGGCGCCGCCGATCACGACCTACACATCGGAGGATATGGCAGCGTTCTTCCGGACCTATGCGCTGCCGGGTAAGCCACCGCACGCCTATATCTATTCGGACTTCGCGCTAGGCCTGGTCGGGCTGTTGCTCGGCGCGCCGGCCGGCAAGCCGATCGAAAATGTGGCGCTGACCGGCTATGAGAAATTGCTCACCAACAACCTGTTGTCACCGCTGCATCTGACCAACACGTTTTTCAACGTGCCAGCAAAGAGCCAGGCGCTGATCGCCACCGGCTATACGCCGGCGATCGCCGAGGTCAGCATCGATACGCAAGGCGGCATCGGCGCCATTACGATCGAGAATCCCGGCTCGGGATACGCGGTCGCGCCGAAAGTGACGATCGGCGGCGGCGGCGGCAAGGGCGCCACGGCGACCGCAAAGCTGACCAAAGCGGGCGCGGTCGGCGCCATCGTCATTACCGACGCTGGCAGCGGATATATCCCGCCGCCTTCGGTGACGCTGAACAATGGCGGGTCGACGACGACGGCACATGTGCGCGCCATTATCTCCGGCGGCGCGGTGGTCGGCGCTGTCGTCGATTCCGGCGGGTCCGGCTATGTCCGCGTGCCCACAGTCACGTTCAGCGGCGGCCGACTCAGTGATGGGACCGATGCGACCGGCACCGCGGTGATGAATAACGGCATGTTGAGTTATGTGAAGATCGACAGCCCTGGGTCGGGCTATATCGATCCGCCGACGCTGACGATGACGGCGCCGGCGGCGGCGCTGGACGTGGTGCGGATCTGGGCGCCGGCCGGCGGGCTGAAGTCGGCCGCCGGCGATCTGTCGCATTTCGCCGCGGCGGCCGCCGGGAATACGAGCGTAGCGGGCCTGGCGGTGCCGAGCACGATTACGCAAGGCTTTGCGGTTGCCGAAACGCCGTACGCCTGTGAGGGGGCGACCCCTGGGCTCGCCGGCTGCACGTCCGAGGAGTCCGGTCTCGCGTGGGATATTCTGCCGGGCTCGCCGACGCTGGTGGAAAAGGCCGGTGACCTGCCGGGCTACGGCAGCCTGGTGATCGTCGACCCTGCGGACAAGGTGGCGGTGGTTGTGCTGTGCAATTCCTGGAGCAATGAGAGTTCGCCGGCGGGCCAGATTGCGCACGGCATCATGTATGGTTTGATTGCCGAGGGCCTGACGAAGTGAGGGCAGGGCGGGCGGTGGTGGAGCTGAGGGGAATCGAACCCCTGACCTCCTCATTGCGAACGAGGCGCTCTCCCAACTGAGCTACAGCCCCGCCGTGCGGCGGCGGAGCAATCCCAGATGCGGCGGCTTGCGTCAAGCTCAGGAAAAGAGGCGGGGGGGGTGCACCTACCGTCATCACAGCACGTGCGCCCCCCGCCTTGACACCCAACCAAGTAATAGGATCTGGGGACTTGTCCTCGTCCTGCGAATGCACGCTGCGCGTGATGTGCGAATGCATGCTGCGCGTGATGTGGTCGAGGGGCGCAGCCCCCGCCTTCCTTTCTAACTTCGCGCCAGCGGCAGCCGCGTTGCGGCGATCGCGCGCTCGGTCTGCACATCGCGTTTATAGCGAAACAACTTCGCGGGGCGCCCGCCGGTGTCCTGCGCCATGAAGCCGGTTTCCTCCACCAGTTCCTGTGCGTCGATCAGGCGGCGGAAATTCTGTTTGTGCAACCGCCGGCCGGCCAGCGCCTCCACCGTCTGCTGCAATTGCAGCAACGAAAATGTCTCCGGCATCAGCTCGAAAAACACCGGGCGGTATTTTATCTTCGCGCGCAAGCGGGCGATGCCGGTCGCCAGAATACGGCGGTGATCGAGCACCATGGCGTCGCCGATCAGCGCCGGAACAGCGTCGCCGGCGCCGTGGCGCCGCCGTTCTGTTACCAATCCGGCTTCGTAAAGCAATTCATAACGTTGTAGTGACAAATCCTCGTTCCAGGGGCGGTCTCCGGTGCCGAAGGTGATTGCCACGCGTTGCCGTGCGGCCTCGGTGGTCGCCCAGCGGTGCAGCGCCGGCAAAATGGCGTCATCCAGGCAGGCGGGGGCGCCGGTGCGGTGGTCCTCCCACGGGAAATACCGATACCAGCTCTGCCAACCCGCGCCCGCGCCGGAGACCAGCGCCTCGCGTGCCAGCGCCAAATAGCTGATGGAAATTACCCTGCCCGGCGTCTCAGCGCGGTCGCTATCGGCGAAGGTGTAAAGCTGCTCGACGTAATCCAGCTTCTGACGCGTCTGCCGCTCGACCCAACTGCGCAGGCCGGCCTGCAAAGACCGTTGGCCGCTCTCAAAGCTGCCGGACGGCAGGGCGGCGCCCCCATCGATGGTGAGCACGCGCGGCACGCCGCCGGTGACGGCGACAATGACGGCGATCAGTTCGGCGGAAAGCTGGTCCTGCATCGTCGCCCGTCATGTTGGGTGTCGGCCGGTTACAAGCGCAATTTGTGCGGTTCGGGGGGTTTACGCGCCGTGGTGCTTGCCGCCAACATGCACGCTTGCGGCCCCGCGCCGCGCAAAAAAAGGAATCACCCTGTATGCTCTATCGCACCGCGCTGATGGTCAGCGCTGCATATGTATGTCTCGCCTCACCATCCGCCTTTGCCGCCCCGCGATTCACGCTGGGCTCCGGCAACGAAGCGGTGATTGAACCGCTCGTGGCCCACCCGGCCGAAACGCCATGTGCGGTGAAACTCTACCATGGCGCGAAATTCGGCGCCAATAACGTCTATTTTCTGTATAACCCGCCGGCCAACTGCCCAGGCCCCTATGCCACCATCGTGCTGAGCGTCGATATTTCGCTGAACGCCGGCATTCAGTACGACCGCACCGGCACCATCTGGGTGGGCGGCGTGCCGCTCTGGTTCGGCACCACGGCAGAGCCCAACCCGAAGCTTGGCCCGTCCTGGCATTTCGAGCGCGACGTGACCGACTATACGTCCTTGCTCGGCGGCTCGAACAGCGGCTTCGTCAGCATCGCCAACTACACGAACTCGACCGACACCAGCATCATTACCAGCAGCGCGGAATTGCTGTTCTACCCGGCCACCGCGTCCTATCCGGCGCCGACCGTGCCTGACCAGATCATTCCGCTTGCAGCGGACGGCGGCGGCACGATCGGGCTAGGCGACAGCACGCAGACCGCGGTGATCGATCAATTACTGCCGAACAGCATCACCAAGGCGGTGCTGGATGTTTACCTGCAGGGCCAGTCAAACGACGAATTTTGGTATACGTGTGTGCCGAACAGCCTGACCACCGAACTGGAAAGTTGTGGCGGCGGTGCGCTGCGCGAAGGCGAAATCCGCGTGGATAACGCGCCCGCCGGCGTGGCGCCGGTGTATCCATGGATCTTCACCGGCGGCCTTGATCCGTATCTGTGGGCGCCGATCCCGGGCGTCCAGACGCTCGATTTCAAGCCGTTCCCGGTCGATATATCGCCGTTCGCCGGCCAGTTGTCGGATGCGACGAAAGCGCACCGGATCAGCCTGTCGGTTTTTGGCGCCAATAGCTATTTCTCGGTGGCCGGTGCACTGAAGCTGTATCTGGATCCGGCCCGCGCGCAGGTGACCGGGAGCGTGACACAAAATACCCTGAAAGGTTATCCGACGGCCGATATCAAGAACTCTATCACCAGCAGCAGCACGCTGGTCCATGGCAGGCTGGATACCAGCACGCATCGTGATTTCACCATATCCGGCAACATCGTCGGCTCGGCCGGCCCGGTACAATACACCGTCAATCAGGTGGGCAGCTTCGCCAACGACCAGGGGTTCTATATTTCCGATACGATCTACAAACAGTTCATCAAGCAGAAGACGGACACGACCATATCCACGACGGTTGCGGCCTCCGCTGGCACGAATACCGAGGTCAAGACGCTGAGCTATCCGCTGACCGTCGATATCACTGAAGATGCGCTCGCGAGCGGCAAGCTCTCCATCTTGACGACGATCTCGCAGGTCTACAACGACAGCGACGTGTCGGTGATCGGCGGCGTGCAAAATAATTCGAGCGAACAGAACAGCATATCGACGACCGATAAGCTGTATCTCGACTCATCGTTCAACCTGATCGGCAACAAGGATATGGCGAGCACGGCGAACTACAGCACCAGCAGCAGCACGGCACCGTGCTTTGCACGCTCGCTGGCCGCGGCGAATAACGTGCTGACATCGGAGTCAGAAGGCTGCAAGTAAGGCGCAGCCATTGCGGGGGCGTTGCGGAAGTAGGTGCCGCGCCCTCGCGGTCGCTGCGGCGTTCAAACTCCCGTCGTGTTTGGCGCACTTCATACCAGCCGCACGCGGACGTTGACGTGCACGGCAACGCAAGAAAGATTTAACAACAAAGGACACCGAGATCACAAAGAGGCAGGCAGAAAGAAACGGTGTTTGCTTCCTGGATTTGCCAATTTTTCTTTGTGCTTAAGCCTTCGTGGCCTTTTTGCTTGAATCTTTCTTGCGTCACCGCCCACGTCAATCTGCGAGGCGGCTGCCATGAATCTCGATTGCCTTGCCGCGGCGCACAATAATGGTAACGGCCTGATTGACCCAGGCCGACGTTATTCCGTTGTGTCAGCGAAGCAGCCGGGCCAGGACGCGGTCGCAGAATACGCTGATGCCAACGTGAAATGTTCGGTCGTCGATAATCGAAAAACCCTGGCGCTGGTAGAAGGCGAGCGCGCGCGCATTGTCGTTGTGGACGCCGAGCACAAGGCGCTGAGCGCCGCGGGCGTTGGATCTTGCCACCGCAAGATTCATCAGCGCGTAGCCGAGGCCGGTGCGATGGAAACGCGACAGCACGTAGATACGCTGTATTTCGAGATCTTCCGGCTGCGGCGCGGCCACGGGCAGCGTGGCGTGCGTCAGAACAAGATAGCCGACCGGGGCTTTCACTTCCGTTTCGGCGAGCCAGATCGTTACCGAGGGGTCAGCGAGCCACGCGGCGTAGGTCGCGGCGCTGTGTTTGGTGGCGCAGTGGCTGACCATGTCCGCGCCCGGAATCATATGGGCATAGGTTTCGAGGAACGTTGCTGATCCGACGAGCGCCAGCGCGTGTTCGTCGCCGGGCTGTGCTTGCCTGATGGTGAGGGGTGTGTTGGTCATTCTTATTCTAGGTGAAGGGGCGGATAAGAAATCCGCCCTATGTTTATGTATTCATCGCATCGAAGAAGTCCTGGTTGGTCTTGCTGTATTTCAGCTTGTCCAACAGGAAATCCATGCCATCGTTGGCGCCCATCGGGTTGAGGATGCGGCGCAGCACCCACATTTTCGACAAGGTGCCGCGATCCACCAGCAGCTCTTCCTTGCGGGTCCCGCTCTTGGTGATGTCGATGGCGGGGAACGTGCGCTTGTCGGACAGCTTGCGATCGAGAATGATTTCGCTGTTGCCGGTGCCTTTGAACTCTTCGAAGATCACTTCGTCCATCCGGCTGCCGGTGTCGATCAGTGCAGTGGCGATCATCGTCAGTGAACCGCCTTCTTCGATATTGCGCGCGGCGCCGAAGAAGCGCTTGGGCCGTTGCAGTGCATTCGCGTCCACACCGCCAGTCAGCACCTTGCCGGATGACGGCACCACGGTGTTATACGCGCGCGCCAGGCGCGTGATGCTGTCGAGCAAAATGACCACGTCGCGTTTATGCTCGACCAGGCGCTTGGCCTTTTCCAGGACCATTTCGGTGACCTGGACATGGCGGGTGGCCGGCTCATCGAAGGTGCTGGCAACGACCTCGCCTTTCACAGTGCGTGCCATGTCGGTGACTTCTTCGGGCCGCTCGTCGATCAATAGCACCATCAGGAACACTTCCGGGTGGTTATTGGCAATGGCGGTCGCGATGTTCTGCAACATCACGGTCTTGCCAGTGCGCGGCGGGGCGACGATCAGCGCGCGTTGACCCATGCCGATGGGGGCGACGAGATCAATGACACGCGGGGTGAAGTCTTTTTGCGGACCCTTCGCGACGCTCTGGAAATTTTCCATTTCCATCTTGAGCCGGCGGTCGGGGTAGAGCGGCGTCAAATTATCGAAATTGATGCGGTGTTTGACCGCCTCGGGGTTTTCGAAATTGACCGCCTCGACCTTCAGCAGGGCGAAATAACGTTCGCCGTCTTTCGGCGCGCGGATCTGGCCTTCCACCGTGTCGCCGGTGCGCAGCCCGTAGCGGCGGACCTGATTGGGGCTGACGTAAATATCGTCCGGGCCCGGCAGATAGTTGCTTTGCGGGCTACGCAAGAAACCGAAACCATCGGAGAGGATTTCCAGCGTGCCGTCGCCATGGATGGTCTGATCGCGCTCGGCCAGGTTTTTCAGGATGGCAAACATCATGTCCTGCTTGCGCAGGGACGATGCGTTTTCAACCTGGAGTGATTCAGCGAAGCTCAGCAGATCGGCGGGTGATTTTGCCTTGAGTTCGGCGAGATGCATGCGGTGTGGGCCTTGGAATGGAAATGCCGATTGGGATCGCGCGGATGGCGCAAAAATATGATCCCGGAGGGGGCAGAGGGGGCGGCCGTTGGAAAAACCGCCGAATGGAGAGGAGTAGCACGCGGGGAGCTTGAACGCCTGCGGGACACGACGTGGCACATGCGGCGCGGCGATTCAAGAGGTTTGTAGGAAAAAAGCAGTTCTTTTTTGAAAAAAAGAACCAAAAAACTCTTGCCCCTTGGCACGCGCGGCCCATTTCGAATTGGACCACGTACCCAAGGTAGCAAAAGTTTTTTGCTTCTTTTTTTCAAAAAAGAAGTCTTTCTTCCTTCGCTAAAACGGCTGCACCACCACCATGATCACCGCAACCACCATCAATACGGTAGGCACCTCATTCGCAATCCGGAAAAATTTCTGAGACTTCCTATTGCGGTCGTGCAAGAAATCGCGGCGCCATTTGCCTGATGCGCCATGGAAGCCGCCTAGCAAGATCACCGCCACCAGCTTCACGTGGAACCAGCCGCGGTGCCAATCGACCAGACCCGGCGTCAGCGCCAGGATAATGCCGAACACAAAGGTCGCAATCATCGCCGGCGTCATGATCTGCTTGTACAGCCGCCGTTCCATCACCTTCAGCCGTTCGCTGAACTCGGTGCCGGGTGCAGCCTCGCAATGATACACAAACAGCCGCGGCAAATAGAACAAGGCCGCCATCCAGGCGATCAGCGATATGATGTGCAGCGCCTTGGTCCAGGGATAGAACGTGACAAAGAACGGCACGGTCATGCGGCGCGGTCCATCATGGCGGTTTCCAGCAATTTGGGCACGTCGGCCAGCGTACGGACCGGGATCGCGCCCAAGCCAGCCAGCGCATCGGCGGCACCATGCGGTGCATAGGCCACGCAGCGCATGCCGGCCGCAATTGCCGCGCTAACGCCCGGGTAGGAATCCTCGACGACCAGGCAGGCGGCGGGCGGTACCCCTTCAGCGGTCGCCGCGGCCAGAAAAACATCGGGGGCCGGCTTGCCGACGCCGACATCCTTGGCACTATGCACGCGGCCGGCGACCAGTCGTGCGAGACCGGTCAGGGCGAACTTGGCGACCATTTCCTCGTGGCTGGAATTGCTCGCGATGCGGTACGGCAAGCCGAGCGCGTGGGTGGCATGGAGCAGATCGGCCGCACCGGGAATGGCGCTGACATATCCCTCCATGGCCTCGATGACACGCGCCTGCATGGAGAGCGGCCAAGTATCCGGCAGGATGTGGCCGCACGCGCGCTCGATGAGCGGCTGCACATCCGTCCAACGGAGGCCCGTATACGCTCCGGCCTCGGCGTCGGTGAGCGTGTAGCCCAGACGCGCAGCCTCGGCGATAAGCACCCGCCGCGAGGCCGGTTCGCTGTCCACGAGCACACCGTCGCAATCGAAAATAACGAGCTGGAGCGGTAGAAAGCTCATGCGGCGAGCGGTATCTCGGGTAGCCGCATGGGACAGTCGCCATGTCGGGCCGGGCAAGCGCGGTCGCCGGCGAAGCTGCAAAGCCCGGCGCCATGCATGCGCGCGCTGATGACCAGATCGGCCAGTGCGGCGATGAAACCGGGATCGCTGTTCTGCGCCGGAGCC